>Ga0209333_1000035_pt1 | contig 79352 bp, 64 predicted proteins | sample BlaSpr_A8_OM2_O3_FD_187982 | JGI IMG/M metagenome (GOLD analysis project Ga0209333, IMG submission 187982) | Forest soil microbial communities from Thunder Bay, Ontario, Canada - Black Spruce, Ontario site 2_A8_OM2_O3 (SPAdes) (version 2) | ecosystem: Environmental > Terrestrial > Soil > Boreal... | reverse complement strand
GGTGTCGCGGGGGCTTGGCGAGGCCATGGTGGGGATCAGCCTGGACACGCTCGCGCCCGAGCAGCGCTACGCCGGACGCGGCTGGTGACTGCCGCGGCCCGACCAGCGCTACGCCGGGCCGCGGCTGGTGACCAGGCGCTGCGCTAGCCGCCGACCGCCTCGCGCGCGGCCTGCACAATGTGGTTGGCGGATATCCCGGCCGCATCCATCAGCTCGGCCGGGGTCCCGGAACCGGGCAGGCTCTGGACCGCGAGGTGGTGGATGCGGGCCGGGTGGCCAGCGTCGCTGAGCGCCTCGAGGACAGCGCCGCCGAGGCCGCCTTGCGGATAGTGGTCCTCGACGACCACCAGCCGGTCGCTGGTCAGGTCCGCCGCGTCCAGCAGGGCCTGGGTGTCGATCGGCTTGACCGAGTACAAGTCGATGACCCGGGCGCTGATGCCGTCGCCGGCCAGCTCGTCGGCTGCAGCCAGGCAGTTGTGCACGGTCACGCCCGCGCCGATGAGCGTCACCTGGTCGTCCGCACTGGCCCGGAGGACCTTCGAACCGCCGATCGGGAACTCCTCGTCCAGCCCGTACAGGACCGGGTAGGCGCCGCGGGTGGTGCGCATGTAGACGATGCCGGCGGTCTCGGCCATCTGCGCCACCAGGTACGCCGTGCTGTTGGGGTCGCTGGGGTACAGGACCGTCGAGCCGTGCACGGCGCGCATCATGGCCAGGTCCTCCAGGGCCATCTGCGACGGGCCGTCCGCGCCGATCTCGACGCCCGAGTGGGACCCGCACAGCCGGATGTTCGCCTGAGAGATGGCCGACATCCGGATGAAGTCGTAGGCGCGGGTGAAGAACGCGGCGAACGTGGAGGCGAAGGGGACGTATCCGCGGACCTGCACGCCGACAGCGGCGGCAACGAGCTGCTGCTCGGCGATGAACATCTCGAAGTACTTCTCGGGATACGCCTTGGAGAACTCCTCCATGTGCGTGGAGTTGCCGACCTCGCCGTCCATGCCGACGATGTCGCCTCGGGCGCCGACCGCGGCCAGCGCCTGACCGAACGCCAGCCGGGTGGCGACCTTGTCGTCCGGCCCGTATTGGGGCAGGCTCACCTCGCCCTGGGGCCATTCCCGGGGCGACCCGCCTTCGGGCTTCAGCCCGGTTACCCGGACATCGCGCTGGCCGCCGAGCTCGATGATGGCGCGTTCGGCCATCGGCTCGGGCAGCGGTTTGCCGTGCCAATTCTCGCGGTCTTCAACCTCGTCGAAACCGCGGCCCTTTCGGGTACGTGCCACGACCACCGTGGGCCGGTCAGCGCCGGCCGCGCCGGAGAACGCCTTGTCGATCTCCCCCAGGTCGTGCCCGTCGATGACGACCGCGTGGCACCCAAACGCCTCCACCCGCTTGGCGTAGGTGTCGGTGTCCCAGCTCAGCTCCGTCGGGCCGCGCTGGCCCAGGCGGTTGACGTCCACGATCGCGGTCAGGTTGCTGAGCCCGTAATGGGACGCCTTGTCCAGTGCCTCCCAGATCGACCCCTCGGCGGTCTCGCTGTCCCCGCACAGCACCCATACGCGGTACGGCAGTTGATCCAGGTACTTGCCGGCCAGCGCGACGCCGACCCCGTCCGGCAGCCCCTGGCCGAGCGAGCCGGTGGCCACGTCGACCCACGGCAGCACCGGGGTGGGGTGGCCCTCCAGCCGCGAGCCAAACCGCCGGTACCCGTTCATCAGCTCCTCGTCGGAGACGACGCCGGCCGCCTTGAACATCGAGTACAGCAGCGGGGACGCGTGCCCCTTGGAGAAGATCAGGTGGTCGTTGGCCGGGTTGTCCGGCTGCTGCCAGTCGTAGCGGAAATGGCGGGCCATCAGCACCGCCATGAGATCAGCGGCCGACATGCTCGAGGTTGGATGGCCGGACCCGGCCGAGGTGCTGCAGCGGATCGAGTCGACCCGCAGCTGCTGGGCCAGTTCGTGGATGTCGGCGAGGCTCTGCACGGTCATGGCAATCCTCCGGGCTCGACTGCGGTCAGTTCCAACTGTGCCACGGGACAAATCTTCCGCCGATAGGGGTAGCCCGACGCGCCGAACGGAGCAGGCCGGAGCCCAGAGGTAGCCGACCGGCTAGACGCGCCCGGGCTGCTCCTCGATGCCGGGCATTACCCATGGTTCCGCCATCGCCGCCGAAAAACCGAGCCCGGGCCGGTCGGCGAGCGTGCCGGTGATCGTCAGCCGGAACGGGCGGACGTACTCGACCTCGCCAGCCGAGGTCAGCCGGAACGCCTGGTCGTGTCCTGGGTAGATGACGTCGGCCATCGCGACCACGCGGCCGATGCTGGCCCGGGCCTCGTCGGCGCTCCAGAACACGAGCGGGCTCTGCCTGCTGAGCGCCACGCTCGAGCGGTGCACGGCGTCGCCGGTGATCACCGACAGGCCCTGCTCATTCTGCACGGTGATGCCGATGCTGCCGGGCGAGTGGCCGGGGAGGTCCAGCACGCCGACGCCCGGGATGAGCTCGTCCCCCTCGGCGATCTCGCGGACCTGCATCCGTTCCAGGATGGCGCCGGTCCAGGCGGGGGTCGCCCAGTCGTTCGGGTGCGGGCCGTCGCTGTAGCGGCGCTCACGCGGATGCAGGCACACCGGCGCGTGCGCGAACACGTCGACGTTCTGCACGTGATCCCAGTGCGCGTGCGTCAGCACCACCATGTCGATGTCGGCCGGGGTCAGTCCCCGGCTGGCCAGCGCCTCGACCAGGACTACCCGCCTGCCCACGTGCGCCGGGTCGACCAGGATCCGCACCGGCTCCCCGTTCAGGCCAGGTCCCTCGATAAGCGTGACCTGGCACATCGCGATGCGGCCTGCGCTGGTGCTGATCCCGAAACCCTCGAGGAGAACTTCGACGTGCGGAGGTGATTGCATGCTGGTGCTCCCTTCCGGGGCAGGTGTACCCAACCGAGCATGGCATCCGCGCCCGCGCGATACTTGCCTCGTGGGTGCCGAGGCTGACCGCGTGCTGCCGGGCAGCCCATTCCCGCTGGGCGCGACGCCCGAGGCCGGTGGCACGAACTTCGCCGTGGCGTCCGGGGTGGCCGACGCGGTGACGCTGTGCCTGTTCGATGGCGCAGGCACCGAGACCCGGCTCCCGCTGCCGAGCTATGACGCGGGCGTCTGGTACGGCTTCGTCCCGGGCGTCGGCCCCGGGCAGGCATACGGATATCGCGTGACGGGCCCGTACGACGCAGCCCGTGGCCTGCGTTGCAACCCGGCGAAACTGCTGCTCGATCCGTACGCCAGGGAGATCAGCGGACAGGTCGCGTTCGGGCCGGAGGTGTTCGGCTACGCGGTGGACGACCCGGACCAGCCGAGCGCGCTGGATTCCGCCGGGCACGTACCGCGCAGCATCGTCGTGGATGGGGCGTTCGACTGGACCGACGGCGGGCCGATGCGGCGCCGCTACTCCGACACGATCATCTACGAGGTGCACGTCAAGGGGTTCACCGAACGCCACCCAGGGGTGCCGGCCGGCCTGCGCGGCAGCTACGCCGGGCTGGCGCACGAGGCCGCCGTCGCCCATCTCGTGGAACTAGGGGTAACCGCGGTTGAGCTGCTGCCCGTGCACCAGAGCGTGCCCGAGTCCTTTCTGGTGGCGCAGGGCCTGACGAACTACTGGGGCTACAACACGATCGGGTACTTCGCGCCGCACAACGGCTACTCGGCGGCGGCGCGCGCCGGGCCGGGCGGGCAGGGCGGGCAGGGTCGGCAGGGTGACGGCCAGGTAGCCGAGTTCAAGGCCATGGTGAACGCGCTGCACGCGGCGGGCCTCGAGGTGCTGCTCGACGTCGTGTTCAACCACACCGCCGAGGCGGATCACCGCGGTCCGACGCTCTGCTTCCGCGGCCTGGACAACGCCGCGTACTACCGGCTCGCGGCCGGCGACCCCAGCCGCTACTTCGACACCACGGGAACCGGGAACTCGCTCAACGCCGCAGACCCGGTGACCCTTCAGCTGATCATGGATTCGCTGCGGTACTGGATCACCGAGATGCACGTCGACGGCTACCGCTTCGACCTCGCGCCGACTCTCGCCCGGGACGGCCGCGGCTTCGACCAGGTGTCCGCGTTCTTCGACCTCGTCTCGCAGGACCCGGTGGTGTCCCGGGCGAAGCTCATCGCCGAGCCGTGGGACGTGGGCCAGATGGACAGCTATGAGCTCGGGCGTTTCCCGCCGCTGTGGCGGGAGTGGAACGGGAAGTACCGCGACAGCATGCGCGACTTCTGGCGCAGCCACCCCATTGGGATCGGCGAGTTCGCCACCCGGTTCGCCGGCTCGTCGGATCTGTACGGCGGCACGGACCGGCGCAAGCCGACCGCGTCGGTGAACCTGCTGACCGTGCACGACGGGTTCACCATGGCCGACCTGGTCTCCTATGACGGCAAGCACAACGAGGCCAACGGCGAGGCCAACCGGGACGGGACCGACGACAACCGCTCCTGGAACTGCGGCACCGAGGGCCCGGCCACCGACCCGGCCATCCTGGCGCTGCGCGGGCGACAGCGCCGGGCGATGCTCAGCACCCTGCTGCTGTCGTTCGGCGTGCCGCTGCTGCTCGGCGGGGACGAGATCGGCCGCACCCAGCAGGGCAACAACAACGCGTACTGCCAGGACAACGAGATCACCTGGTTCGACTGGTCGGCGGTGGATGAGGACCTGCTCGCCTTCACCCGGCGGCTGATCGCGCTCCGCACGCAGCACCCGGTGTTCCGGCGCCGCCGCTACCTCGCCGGTGCCGAGGCCTCCGAGCTCCGCTGGTTCACCCCGGCGGGGATGCCGATGACCGCCGCGGACTGGGCCGACTCCAGCGCGCTGTCGCTGGGCATCTACCTCGACGGGTCCGACGACCCCGACCCGGCACGGGACGGCACGTTGCTGCTCGATGACGACTTCCTGGTGTTCTTCAACGCGTGGTGGGAGCCGCTGGACTTCGTCATCCCCACCACCCGCGACGGGCAGGCATGGCGGGCCGAGATCGACAGCTACGATCCGGCCGCGTCGGCCGGGGAGCGTCACGCCGGCGATCGCGTCACCGTCGGCCCCCGGTCGGTGACCGTGCTCCGCAGCCCGCGTCCCGGGCGGTAATCCAGCAGGCCCGACTCGCTGCTGAAAGAAGGGGCCCCCTCAGGATTCGTTCAGCCTTGTGCTGCAAGGCTTGCACATCATGGGGACCGTTCTGTCATCGAAGTTCCGGACGAGGCCCTCGGATGCGCCCCAGACGCGGGCGCTCGGGCGCTGGCGGCGCGGCGACGTGTGGGCCGTCGCCATCCTGGTTGCGCTGCCGGTCCTCGTCTTCGGCGTCCCCGCGCTGCTCGGGCATTCGGTGCTGCCGGGCGACGACCTGTCGCAGAACTTCCCGCTGCGGGTTCTCGCCGGGCGCGAGATCCGGAGCGGCCACCTCCCGCTGTATGACCCGTACATCTGGAGCGGCGCCCCGTTGCTGGCCGGCTGGAACGCCGGCGCCGCGTACCCGCTCACGTTCCTGTTCGCCGTGCTGCCGGCGACTGCGGCGTGGACGGTCAACATGATCATCACCTGGGCGGTCGCCGGGCTCGGCATGTTCTGCTTCCTGCGGGCGCTGCGCCTCGGCAGCCTGCCGAGCCTGCTCGGCGGCCTCTCGTTCGCGTTTGCCGGAGCGATGTCGGCGCAGGTATCTCATTTCGGCCTGGTCGCGGGCATGAGCTGGGTCCCGGTCGCGCTGCTGAGCGTGCTCCGGCTGTCCGAGACCCGGAGCATGCCCTCCCGGCTCCGGTGGACCGGCGTGCTGGCCGGCGCGACCGGCCTGGTGATCCTGGCCGGTGAGCCGCGCGCCGTCGACGACGCCTGCGTGACCGTCGTCATCTACGCCGTGTGGCGCGTCGCGCGCCTCGGCCGCCGCTGGAGGCCGGCGGCCGTCTCGGTCGCGGCGGGCGGCGCGCTGGGCGCCTGCCTCGGCGCGGTTCAGTGGCTGCCGGGGCTGGCCGCGGTCGCCACCTCCCAGCGCGGGGCGGTCTCGATGGCGCTGTTCGAGTCCGGCTCGCTGTCCACCAAGTGGCTGCTGCTGATGCTGGTGCCGGACCTGCTGGGCGGGTCCGGCTCGTTCGGCCAGCCCAGCTTCTTCGCGACCTACAACCTGACCGAAGTGACCGACTACGTCGGCATCCTGCCGCTCGTGGCCGCGGCCGTGCTCCTGGGCCGCGTGCGGCTGCGGCGCAGGCCACCCGAGTGGCTGGTGTGGCACGTGATAGCGCTGGTCGGGGTGCTCCTCGCGCTCGGCGGCCGGACGCCGCTCGGGCATCTGCTCATTCATCTGCCGCTCTTCGGCGATCAGCGGCTGCAGAGCCGGAACATCCTCGTGACCGATCTCGCGCTCGCCGTTCTCCTCGCGTACTGGGCCAACAACCCGCTCACCGAGAAGAGCCGGCGGTTCCTCCGGGTCCGCCTCATGCGCCGGATCGACCTGGAGACGGTCCTCGGCGTGCTGCCCCCGCTCGCCATGATCGCTGTCGTCGTCATCGGGCTGTGCTGGGGCGCGGGCCTGCTGCGCTGGCTGGGGGTCGGCCTGGCCGTGACGCACGTCGACGGGCAGCTCAAGCCGTGGCTCGTCCCCTACGCGCTGATCGGCGCCGCGGCCATCGCGTTCGTGATCTGGGGGCGCCGCGTCGCCCCGCGGCTGCGCTCGCGGGTGCTCGGCGCGTTCGTCGTGATGGACCTGGTGATCTTCACGATCCTCGGGGTGGTCGCGGTCGACGCCGGCCTCGGCCAGGGCGGGTCCGCCAGCGGTCACGCCGAGACAGCCGGTGAGATCCTGTCGGGCCAGCCGTCGGGGCTGGCGGCCCGCACACCGGCCACGCGCCCGGTCAAGACGCTGGGCTTTGGCGGACGTTTCGCGATCTACGATCCGAACGAGATCGACGCTCGCCAGCTGCCCACGCTCGGCTCGCCCGATCTCAACGACATCGACGGCGCGCCATCGGTGCAGGGATACTCGTCGATCGTTGACGGCACGTACGCGTCCGCGACAGGCTCACATCAGGCGATGGGCGAGGGGCAGGACGAGCTCTCCCCGAAGGCCGTGGCCAGCGGGATCCTCGATCAGCTGGACACGTCGGTGCTGCTCACCGTGCCCGCATACCTCATCACGTCGAGCGGATCCACGGCGCCTCCGGGTCCGCCGGGCACCGGCGACCGCGACATCGCCGCGCACGACCGGACCACCTGGAACTTCGGCACGTCGCTGACTGTGTCCAGGCTCGACGTGCCCGACGCGGACGCGAGGAAGGCCGCCGGGATCCGGATCGGCCTGGAGACGCCGAGCGGGACGACGCGCTGGTTCCCGGCACGGGCCGCGAGCGCGTCGGTGCTCACGATCGACCTCCGCCGCCCGGTAACCGCCGTCGCGGTGATCGGGCAGGCGGGCGGCGATCCGGCCCGCCTCGGCGCGCCGTCGGTCACCGAGGCGGGAGGAACCGTGTTCGTGGCGAACGGCCAGCTGCAGGACGCGCTCACGGCGCCGCAGTGGGGACTGGCCGGGCACGACGGCTCGTTCACCGTGTTCGTCAACCACTTCGCCCGCGCCATGTTCAGCCTCGAGGCACTCCCGGGCCGGTCCACGACGGGCGCGTCGATTCGGCGGGTGGGCGCCGCCACAGACTCGGCCGCCGGGTCGGCCGCTGTCGCCGTGCGCTCCCCACACGGCGTGCGCGTGGTCCGCTCGGTCGCGGCGATTCCCGGCTGGACCGCCACCTGGCATCCCGTGGACGGCACGCCGACCAAACTGGACGTCGGGCGCTCCGGCCTGGTCCAGGTGGTGGACGTTCCGGCCGGACAAGGGATCCTGACCTGGAGCTACGTGTCGCCGGGGTTCCGGGCCGGGCTGGTGCTGTCCGCCGGGGGAGCCGTGCTGCTGCTACTGCTGCTCGCGGCCGCTCGCTGGTCACGCGTTAAGATCGGCCACCCCGAGCGCGTGCTGACGAGCTCGGCCAGCCTCACTTAGACGAACCGCCGGGCCAGCGGGAGACTGCCGGAGTTTCCTGGCACCGCCGTGCGGCACGGTGACGCAGGCGAGCCGCAACTGCTGGTTACGGGCGGCGGGTGCCGAGGATGACGCCGGAGCCGTGGCTGAGCTCGACGGCGGTGAGCCGCGGCGTGGTGAGCAGCGCCTGCCTGACCCCGGCCTGCTTGGCGTGCTGCTCGGCCGGCCAGTCCGGCAGCGGCGTCATGTCGTCGACGACGAGCAGGCCGCCTGGACGGAGCGCGGCGATCGTGCGGTCGAGCCCGTCCCACTTCCCGCCCTGCGCGTCGGCGAAGATCAGGTCGAAGCTGCCGCCCTCGCCCAGGACGTCGAGGGCGTCCGCCAGCCGCAGGTCGACAAAGCCGGGCCAGTCGCCCTGCGCGGCGAGCAGGGCGGTGCGCGCGTCCCGTTCCACCGTGGTCACTGTCACGTCAGTCCTGGGCAGCAGCCCCGACACGATCCAGGCTGTGCCGACCCCGGCGCCGGTGCCGAGCTCGAGCACGCGGCTCCCGGCGGGCAGGTGCGCCGCAAGGACGGCCAGCAAGCCGCCGACAGCTGGGTCGCACGAAAGGCCGAACTTGGCCGAGGCCGCTCGGGCGACTGCCGCCGCGACCGGTTCCGGGACTGTGGGTTCCATCAAGCGGTCAAGGTAGCAGGGCTCGCGGCAGGGGAGGGCAGCTGGACCTAGCCGCGTCGCCGAGCGCCCAGCAGGAGCCTGCGGAGGAGGGAGACGAGCTGATCCTGCTCGTCCGGCCGGAGGACGTCGACGAGCTGCCGCTCCACCCGGTCCTGCAGGCTGATCGTGTTTTCCCAGGCGTGCATGCCCGCTTGGGTGAGCGTGATCAGCACCCGGCGCCGGTCGGCATCGTCGTGGCTGCGGCGCAGGTACCCGTCCTGCTCCAGGTTGTCCAGCCGCTTGGTCATGGCCGCGGGCGACAGATCGAGCGCGGTGGCGAGCTCGGTCGCGGTCGCCCGGTACGGCGGGCCGCCGCGGCGCAAGATGTGCAGCGTCTTGAACTCCCACATCTTGAGCGATTGGGTGGCGAGCGCCTGCTCGAGCTCATGCCGCAGGTGCCGGTCGAGCACCTGCAGCCTGGTCACGATGCCCTCAACGCGCGGATCCAGGTCCGGCAGCTCGCGGGACCACAGCTCGATGTGCTCGTCGACCAGATCCCGCATCGGGCAAGCCTAACGAAAAAGCTTCGATAGACGAAATTTTTCCGGCGAAGTATCGTGCCGCTCATGACAGCAACCAGGCTCGTTGCGGAGCCAGATGAGCGGGATGGGGCACGTGTCTCGGTGGGTGTCGACGCGATCATCGCCGCCGCAACCGCCCTGACCTGGACCGCGAGATACGACGTTGCCCGCCGGCTGCTGGACTCCGCGGCTTCCGCGGCCGGCGGTGACGCGGCCGCGCGGCAACTCGCGCTGACCGCCGCTGCAACCGCAGTCCACCACGACTTCCGTACCGTTGGCCCGCGCTGGGCGCCGGGAGCGATCGCCGCCGCCGAGGCCGTCACCGATACCCGGGACCGGTGGCGGCTGGACTTCCTGGAACTGCAGCACGACTACGGCCGCGAGCTGATCGGGCCTGACGGCAGCCCGGCCGTCGAGGGCTGCGACCCGGCCCGCGCCGCGGCCCTCGCGCGGCGGGCGGAGGCACTGGCGGCCTCCGCCTCTGACGTGGCAGCCGCGGGCTGGGCCGCGTTCTACCGTGGCCTGATCGACGACAACCTGACCGGCGACAGGGATGGCGCCCCGCGCTGGCTCGCCCAGGCGCTCGACGCCGCCGAGCAGACCGGCGATGACTATCTGGCCGGCGAGGCACTGCGGCACCTCGGTGATCACGACGAGGAGGCCGGCGAGCTTGCGCAGGCCCGGGCGCGGTGGGAGCGCTCGACCGAGCTCTGGGCACGGATCGGGAACATGACCGGCGTGCTGGCCCAGCAGCTCTTGCTGGCCCAGCTCGCGATCAGGGAGGGCAGGCCCGCGGCAGGAACCGCGATCGCGCAGGAGGTCAGCCGGTGGGCGGGCGCGCTCGGCCTGGTGCTCTACCAGAAGCACGCGGACGCGCTGGTGGCCGGCGACCATGACCCGGCCTAGGACGGTCCGGACCCCGCCTCGCTCACGAGGTCCTGCCAGATTCTCCCGGTGCGCACGCTCTCCGGCCGCTCGGCGGTGATGTCCGAGCCCGGCCTGCCCTGCGCGTCCCTGACCTTGATCAGGATCCAGCGGCGCTGGCCCGTGCGGGTCAGCGCGAAACCGCCGCGCAGCTTGGCGCCACGCAGGTCGAACGACAGGTGATCCGGCTCGTCGCGCACGATCTCAGCGGGCCCCTCGTCCCAGATGATCACCGCGCCGCTGCCGCGCGACTGTCCCTCGTGAACGCCCTCGAAGTCCCCGGCTTCCAGGGAATGGTCATCGACCGGCACGGCCAGCCGGCGGACCGCGGGATCCAGCGAGGGCCCCTTGGGCACAGCCCACGACCGCAGCACGTCGCCGATCTGGATCCGCAGGTCATAGTGCAGCGCGGTGGCGTCATGGAGCTGCACTACGAATCGCGACGATGTCACCCCAGTGACCGTATGTCCTGCGGGCGTACGCTGGCGATCAACCCATCTCGGCGATGGCCCCGGTGCGCCGCGAAGCACCACGAAGATGAGCAACGCTGAGCCTTGTTTCGTCCCGGAGCGTCCAGCCGACCGGTGAGCGGCCCGCAGATCCCGATGGTCGGCACCGGCGCAAGCCTGAACGTTGCCGTGGCCGGCTCCCTGGTGCTGTACCGGCTCGCCGGGTTCCTCTGACCAGCCTCGCGACGCGGCCACCGATACGCTCGGGAGCGTGCAGTTCGCGATCTCCATTCCCCAGCACGTTGCCGACGGCGCCTTCGACCCCGGCGCCATGCGCGGCTACCTGGCGCGCGCCGAGGAACTTGGCTTCGCCAGCGCCTGGACACAGGAGCAGGTCCTCGGCACGATCCCGCACCTCGGCCCCGTGGAGACGCTGACCTACGCGGCCGCGTGCACCAACCGGATCCGGCTCGGCTGTGCCGTGTTCATCACGTCGCTGTACAGCCCGGTGCGCCTGGCGAAGAGCCTGAGCACGCTGGACCAGATCAGCCTGGGGCGGCTGGAGGTGGGGATCGGCACTGGCGGACCGCATCGCATGTTCTCCGCGTTCGGTGTGGACCGGGCCAGCTACGTCGCCCGGTTCAACGAGGAGCTGCGGCTGATGCGCGCGCTGTGGACCGAGCCCACGGTCAACTTCGAGGGCCGGTTTTGGCAGCTCAACGGTGCTGCCATGGAACCCAAGCCGTTCCAGAAACCCGGTCCGCGGGTCTGGTTCGGCGGTAGCCACCCGGCGGCCCTGGGGCGCGCCGTCCGGCACGGGGAGGGCTTCTTCGGCGCCGGGTCGAACAGCACGGAGCAGTTCGCCAAGCAGGTGCAGATAGTGCGCGCCGAGCTCGCGGACCAGGGCCGGGACCCGGCCACGTTCCCCATCGCCAAACGCGTCTACATCGCGGTCGACGATGACGCCGAGCGCGCCAGGGAGCGGATGCGCGCCGCACTGGACCGGCTCTACGGTTTCTTCAACCCCGGCGACATGACGCCGGTATCGGTGTGGGGAACGCCGGACGCCTGCGTACGGGGAGTGCAGGACGTCGCCGGCGCGGGCGCGGAGCTGATCCTGCTCAACCCGCTGTTCGACGACCAGGAGCAGATGGAACGCCTGGCAGCGGAGGTAGTACCGCAGCTATCGTGATGCGTTCACGGGGGACGCATACGGGGGACGCATGGCTGAACGCCTCGTGTTTCAGGACGCCGCGGGGCGGGTCCTGACCACGCGGGATCTCGAAGTATTCACCGGCCAGGTGGACTGGCAGATCAACGGCGGGCACACCGTGCCGACCGACGCCGTGCGGCGGCACGAGGAGGCGCGGGCGGCCGGGGCACGGGGCGAGTACGACCGTGCGCTGGTGCTGCTCGACGCCGCGCACGCCCTCGCGCCTGGCTGGCCGTATCCGGTGTACGACGCCGCGTTCACGTACCTGCTCCAGGGGGATACCGACACCGCCGAGCGCTGCTACGCGCAGGTCGACCGCCTGGCTCCGCGGGGGTTCTTCACCTGCAAGACCACGCTCGACTGCCTGCGGCGAGAGCGGGCCGGGGAACTGCCCGCGGGATTCTGCAGGGCGTTCACCACGCTCGAGTCGCTCGACGACCTGCCCAGGAAGAAGGCCGTTTTGGAAGGCCTCGTGGCCAGGTTCCCCGGGTTCGCCCCGGCCTGGAAAGAGCTGGCGGCGCTGCTGGACGACCCCGGCGACCGGCTCCGCGCCATCGAGAGAGGCCTCGCGGCGGGGCCCGACCCCGAGACGAGGGGAATGCTGCTGCTGAACAAGGCGCTCGTGGCGAACCAGCGCGGCGATCGCGCAGCGGCGATCGCCATCCTCGGTGACCTGGCGCTGGATCCCGCCTCGACCCTCGCCACAGAGACCCTGGCCAAGGCCACGCTGGCCCAGGTCATCGAGAGATAGCCGGCGCGGTCACCTGCGCCGCGGGAACCAGTTGGCGTGCAGGCCGTTGGGGACGGCGGCCGGGATCGCGACCCTGGCCATCGGCGGGCAGGGGAAGTCTGCGGCGTCCCAGATGTAGAGCCAGGAGCGGTCGTCGGGGATGGCCCTGGCCAGGGCCATGTAGTAGCCGTCCAGTTCCTCGGTGGCACCGCCGCGGGGCACGAAGACCACCTCGCCGACCGCCGCGTCGGCGTTCCAGGCCACGCTCTGGCCGGTCGACATGTCCCAGCGCAGCACGCGGTCATGCTCACCCCTGGTGAGATCGTGCTGGCCAGACACCGCGCCCACGGTCAGGTACCGGTGGCGCCGGCCGGTCAGCCGGTCGTCGATGCGCGGGAACTCGCTGCCACGGTCGCCAACGTGGGTCAGGGTCGCGGTGCCGTTGGCCGGGTTGATCGAGACCCGGGAGAACCGGCCGCGAACCGGGTCGAGCTGGCCGTTGGCGGGCCGCCGGTCCCCGGCGGCGATCGACAGCGTGCTCCACCACGGGAAGTCGGCCACGACCCGGTCCCCGTCCTCGTAGGCGTTCGCGAAATGCCACACCCAGAACGCGTCGAGTTCCGCGAACACGACCCGGCCGTCTCCGGAACGCGGCACCAGCGCGATCCTGGTGCCGTTGTCAGGCCGCCAGCTCAGCACGCTGCCGCCGCTCATCATCGCGGCCGGGTCCAGGATGGCCGGCCCGATCACGAACAGCGCGTAGTTCTCGGTGATCGTGAAATCGTGGATCATGAACGCGTCATCGATCCCGGGGACCTCGGCCGGGGGACGCGTCACCGAGCCGTCTGCGCCGACCACGGCCCAGGTCAGGTACGGCTTGCTGACGTCGTACCGGAACACGACCATCTCGCCGGTGACCGGGTCGATGCGCGGGTGGGCGCACATCCCCAGGGGCAGCCCGCCACCGAAGTCGAACCGCCCGATCGTCTCCAGTTCCGGGCTGACCTCGTACGGCGGAGTGCCCTCCTCCAGCGCGAGGTAGTGACCGGCGTGGCGGACGATGTTGATGAACGCGTCCAGCTTGATCGGCCAGCCGGGATCCGGGTCGGGCCCCAGCAGCCCCTGGTCGACGAAGGCCGGGGTCATGATGCCGCCGTACAGCGCGCGGCCCGCTCGCTCCTCCGCCAGCAGCCCGTTCGTGCGCACCCAGCGGTTGCGGTACCTGGCCTTCCCCTGGCCGATCCACACCGCGTGGATCATGCCGTCGCCCTCCAGCGGGAAGGAGTAACTGCCCAGCGGCGGGAACTTTGGGTTGGGGCCGTTGCGCATGAACACCCCGTCGATGTCCGCGGGCAGGCTGCCCTCGACCCGCAGGTCGTCGGCATCGGATTCCCAGTGCACGGGCGCGAACCGGCCGGACAGGTGCGGGTTGCCGGCCTGGTCCACGGTCTGCAGCCGGCCGGGCGCGGCCTGGTCAGGCACGGCCCGCCCCCTGCGCCTGCTGCTCGGCTCTGACCTGCTGCGGGTACGACTGCGTGAACCGGAACGCCAGGAAGATCGCCGCGATCGGGATGTACCAGTTCAGCCAGTCGCGCAGGCCCTTAGCCACGTTCTGCTCGGCGGCCACGCCGAGCAGTGCACAGATCAGGAACACCGCCGCCCACACCGAGCTCAGCACCAGGTTGATCCGCTTGAATACGGCCGTGTGCCACACCTCGGGCGGTGCTTGCTCCTTCGCGTAGTCGACCGTGAACGGGTGCCGGAACACGATCGACCCGAGCGCGATGATCCCCAGTGCCCCGCTGGAGATCGCCTGGGAGTACCTGTCCAGGTCGCTGACGTTCTGGCGGGTGGTCACGACCGCGGCCAGTGACAGCGCGGCGAAGAACACCACCGTGGCGATGTCGAGCAGCTTCAGGCGGCTCAGCTCGGGCCGCAGGCCCTCCCGCCGGCGCTCCGGCTGGGCCGACGCCCAGGCAACCAGCGGCCGGTAGTCGATGCTCAGCATCGTCACCAGGATCGCCGCCAGCAGGGCGGCCAGCGTGCCGGTCTCCCACGTCGACGGGCCGCCGATCACCCAGAACACGATCCACGGGATGAATCCGACGACCGGATGGCTGGCCAGGCGCTCGCCGGCGGGCTGCTCGCTGGGCGGCCCGGACGCTCGCGCCTGGCCAGTGGACGTCGCTGACTGCCGGTCGGTCGCCACATTTGCCCCCGAACGTGGTCATGCCCGCCCGCGTCGTGGCGAGCCCTCCCCGACCACTACCCGCCCGGCTCCCGCCCATTGCTCTCAGTCATCGTCTGAATCTTGGCTGTCACCGTTAATGTCGGCATTGTGGCTGGATGCGAGCTCCTCGAGACCGTAGCGCTCCACGTGCTCCGGGTCGGCCAGGCTGATCGCCCGCATGCCCTCGCCGGCTAGCCGCGCGTTGATCTCGTCGAAGTTCTCCTGCACAAGCTGCTTCTCCGCGTCCGTGACCTTGCCTTTGTGGGGCTTGCCCGCGTGGGCAAGGTCCGCGTAGTTGGTGCGGTCGCCGCGCGCCGGGGCCGGCGCGGCTGCCCTGGAACCGCGCCTGGCGGGCCGGGCGGCGACCAGCAGCTCGCTCATTGGCCTGTCGGTCGCCATCTCATCGAACGACCCCAAGTCCATGGTCACCCGGTGCGGCAGGTCGCCGGGCAGGTAGAGGTCGACGACGGCCACCCGCAGCGCCGCCTTCTCCATCGCCCTGGCCTCATCGAGAAGAGCCTCGATCTCGACCGGGCCGTCGCCGAGCTCAGGATGCTCGTGCACCACGATGCGCGCCACCGAATCGTCGGTGGTGATGATCTCTCCGCTGAGGTCGCTGAAACTGACGGTCTTCTGGCCCACTGAGCCGCCTCCTGAATCTGGTGTCCGCACGTCGCCCCAACCATGCCGCACGGCCAGGCTCGTGTCAAACATGAGTTCGACACAGGCGCGTCGCGGCAAGGATGGTTAGATCAAAGTATGGAAGCCCAGGTCAGCGAGCCCAGTTCGCCGCGTACGGCGACCGGCGGCGGAGATCATCGCGCACGTCGTCGCCGAGGTGGCGAGTCTCGATCCGGTTCAGCGCCGCGCCCGCGATCGCGCCGGTGAGCAGCGGCCCGAGCGAAATGGCGCCGCGCGCGGCCCGGGCGATGAGCCGCCGCCGCAGCAACCTGCGCAGCGGCGAGCCCGCCGCCACCACGAGCCCGGCGGGCGCGAGGGCCACGCCGCGCCGGTGCGCCCACGCCGCGACGTAGGCCAGCATGCGCTCGGAGGTCGAGCCGGGGGCGCGCATCCCGTACACCTCGTGCAGCTCGGCGACCAGCTTGATCTCGATGCCGACCAGCGCCAGGGTCTCGACCGCGATCTCGACCGGGGCACTGGGCAACGGCAGCACCATGGCCGCTCCGGCCCCGGCGCCGACCACCGCGGCGGCCCGGCCAGCGCCGTGAATCAGCGCGTCGGCGAGCTCTTCGGGACCAAGCCCCGGAAACTGCTCGCGGAGCCGCTGCTGGTCCCGGACCGGCAGGCGCGGGGCCATCGCCAGCACCTCGGCCGTCAGCCAGCGGCCGCCGGACCTCATCCCGCGCCAGCCGGTGCGCCCGCTGCGGCCCGCGAGCCGGGAGAACTCGCTGGTGATCCTGCGGCGCCGCGACGGGGTGGGAGCCTCGGCCACCTCCCCCACCAGCTCGGCGACTTGCTCGGGCAGAGCGTCCGGCGCCCGCCCGGCGCGTTCCACCTGGCTGCCTGGTCTGCGGCGCGAGTTGTTCATGGGCTAGGGGCTACCCCCGAGGGACGTTCGTACGCGGCCTGAGGGCCACGCTACGGCTTCGGTAGTGTGGGCAGGCGAGATCATGGCACCGGACGAGCGGAAGTGGGTGAGCGAACGCCATGCCAAACGAGATGTACGACCCGGCGGCGCTGGACGCGTCTGACACGCTCGACGGCGACCCCGGAGACGACCCGCTAGACCAGGGCGTCGCGCCTCCCGACCGGTGGTCGGCCGGCGAGGGCTTCGGCACCACGGCCGAGGAGGAGCAGGAGGGCGAGTCGCTCGACCAGCTGCTCGCCGAGGAGGAGCCGGACCGGGACCCGTACGCGGATTCCGGCGGCAGCGAGGACGACGACGAGGATCGCCGTGCCGACGACCTGTGGGGTGACGACGAGCCGGAGCCCAGGTCCGGGCGCCTGGTCGCAGACGACGAGGGTGCCCATGCGGACGACGAGGAGGATCTCGTCGCGCATGACGTCGGGATCGACGGCGGCGCCGCGAGCGCCGAAGAAGCCGCCGTCCACATTCAGGACGAAGACGAAGGCTAAGTCTGCGCGAGATATGCCATTGGTAACGCGTAGTGTCAAAGCATGTCCGAAACGCTGCCACTGTTCCCGCTTGGCACCGTGCTCTTCCCGGGCCTGCTGCTGCCGTTGCACATCTTCGAGGAACGGTACCGGCAGCTGGTCCGTGACCTGGTGAGCCAGCCCGAGCCCCGGCGCTTCGGCGTTGTCGCGATCCGTGAGGGCCGGGAGACCGGCTTCGAGGGTGTGTCGGCCCTGTACGAGATCGGCTGTACCGCCACCCTTCGACGAGTTTCGGAACGCGACGACGGCCGCTATGACCTGGTAACCGTCGGCGCGGACCGGTTCCGGCTGATCGCGCTGGACGACTCGAAGCCGTACTTTCAGGGCGAGGTGGAGTTCCTGCCCGAGAACGCCGGTGGCGAGGCCGCGGCGAGCATCGCGGTTCAGGCCGTGCAGCGGGCGTTCCACGCCTACGCCGAAGCGCTGAATGCACGCGGCGCAACGCAGGTCAGCATCCCGGAGCTGCCGGACGATCCGCTCGCGCTGTCGTACCTGGTGGCCGCGTCGATCATCGCCGACCTGCACGACCGGCAGGCGCTGCTCGCCGAGCCGGATGGGCTGCGCCGGCTCGCCGCCGAGCGCACCCTGCTGTCCAGGGAGACCTCGATGCTGCGCTCGCTCACCTCGACACCGGCCCCAGAGTTCCGGTACGCCCCGTACAGCCCGAACTAGGCCTCAGCCCACGCGTCGACGTACCTTCAGGCCCATCTAGGTCGATGTACCTTCAGGCCCATCTAGTGAGCGCTTCGGTACCTCGATGGGCGGCGTGGCTGGGCCCGCACCCCTTAGCCGGCGAGGCTTCTCACGTAGCGCACCTCGGGGACGCTGACGCCGTCGGAAGGCGTCCACTGGTGCTCGGTGCCGTCACGATGCCAGCCCTGCGACTCGTAGAACCCGCGCGCGGGGTGGTTGCCGGACAGGACCCACAGGCTCGCGCCGGCGAAACCACCGTCGGCCAGCAGCCGCGTGGCGGCCGCGAGGAGCCGGCGGCCCGCGCCGCGGCCCTGGCAGCCCGGGTCCACGTAGATCGCGTACACCTCGCCGCCCGGGAACTCATCCCGGCTTGGCCCACCGGACGCGAAGCCCCGCACGCGGCCGTCCGCCTCGAAGACGAGCGTGAACACGCCGCCGGCCGGTGCGGCGAGCCTGCCCCGCCATCGCTCAGCCCACTCGCTGGAGTCCAGCCCGGCGAGGAGCTCGTCCGGCAGCAGGCCGGCGTAGGCATCTCGCCAGGTCGCCACGTGCACCGCCGCGATCGGGTGCGCGTCGTCCGGGCGCGCGGCCCGGACCACACCATCGGCGTCCAGGTTCACGCCGGGTCCGGGGTATCCGGGGGGTCCGGGGCGGCCACGAACTCGGCCAGCACCGCCTCGGTGTCGCGGCCATAGGCGGGAACCGGGCCGAGCACCGGGCCGAAGCCGCCGTGCCTGACCGGCGGCGGGAGCACGTCGATGCTGCGGTCGCCCGCGGCCACCGGCGCCCACCGCGACGCGAGCTGCGGGTGGTCCACCACTTCCTGGACGCTCCTCGCCGACGCGTACGGAAGCCCCGCCCGCTCGAGCCGGTCGAGCAGGTCGCTGGTTGACAGCCGCGCCACGGCCGCGGCCAGGCGCTGCTCCACCTCCTCGCGGTGCTGCATCCGGCGCTGGTTGCCGGCGAACCGGCCGTCGAGCATGTCCGGCACGTCCAGTACGTCACCGCACAGCCGGGCCCACTCGGCCTCGTTCTGCACGGCGAGCATCACCTCGTCGCCGCCCGCGGTGAGGTAGCCGCCGTACGGGAGGATCGTCGCGTGCCGCGTGCCGGTGCGCTCCGGCGCCTTCCCGGTCAGCCGGGCCTGCTGCAGCGGGTTGGACATCCATTCGGCGAGCGCGTCGAACAGGGACACCTTGACGGTGCCGCCGCGGCCGGTTCGCTCGCGCTGCAGCAGCGCGGCCAGGATGCCGCTGTAGGCGTACATGCCCCCGGCGATGTCGGCGACGCTGATCCCCGCCTTTGCCGGGGCGTCCTGCGAGCCGGTCACGGCCAGCACGCCGGCCTCGGCCTGTACCAGCAGGTCGTACGCCTTGCGCCCGGCATAGGGGCCGTCCTCGCCGTAACCGCTCAGCTGGCACGCCACCAGCCGTGGGTGACTGGCCACCAGCCCGTCGGGTTCCAGGCCGAGGCGCCGGATCGCGGCGGGAGCCAGGTTGCAGACGAACACGTCGGCCCGCGCGATGAGCGCGTCGAATGCCTGCCGCCCCGGGCCGGTCTTCAGGTCGAGGACCACCGACTCCTTGGACCGGTTCAGCCAGACGAACCAGCTGGAGAATCCGTCGCCGGCGGCGCTGTCGTAGTCGCGGGCGAAGTCGCCGCGGCCGGGGCGTTCGATCTTGATGACCCGCGCGCCAAGATCGGCCAGGTGCCGCGTGGCGAACGGAGCGGCCACCGCCTGCTCCAGCGCCACCACGAGCACCCCGTCCAGCGGGCGGGCACCGGGAACGATCTCCACTGCATGCTCCTGCGGGTCACCCGGAACGAGCCGAAGCGACCGGGACGTCACGGATTTGACCGGCCAAATCGGAACCGGACGTCAGCAAGCCTAGCGACGTCGGCGCACGTCGCGTCGCGGGGTGCCCGGGCGATGGCGGGGTGTTCGCTGGTCGGCGGGCGGAACAAGACCTTGACGGAATGCACCGGCAGTCCGCAATATGGCCGTCTAAAGCGAATCCCTTCGTCCGGAGCAAAGGCTTGGACAGAGCCATCTTCCCCGCGCTGCGCGTCGTGCCGGACGGGCGGGCCGAGGGCAGCGCATACCGGCAGGTGGCGTCCGGCCTGCGCCGGGCGATCGCCGCCGGGCAATACCCGGCGGGCCGGCGGCTGCCCACCGAGGCCGAACTGGTGAGCGCCACCGGGCTGAGCCGCCAGACCGTGCGCCGGGCGTTCCAGGAGCTCGTGACCGACGGGGCGATCTACCGGGTGCGCGGCCGCGGCACGTTCGCGGTTCCCGGCGACGGCAAGTACCTGCGGTCGTTCGGCAGCGTGGACGACCTGATGGCGCTGTCGCTGGACACCGAGATGCAGGTCGTCGAGCCGCTGCACGTGCTGGCCAGCCTCGCCGCGGCCCGCAGCCTGCAGGTCGACGACGACATGGTGATGTCCATGTCGTTCGTGCGGCTGCACGAACGATCCCCGTTCTGCTACACGCGGGTGCACGTGCCGATGCAGCTGGGCCGCAGGCTGGCCGGCCTGCCCGAGATGGCCGAGCTGGCCGAGCCGGGCGCCCGCGGCCGGGTCACCGTGATCAGCCTGCTGGAACGGGTCAGTGATCACCCGATCCACGGCGCCGAGCAGAACGCCACCGCCGAGGCGGCCACACCAGAGCTCGCGCGGCGGCTCGGCTGCGCGGACGGCGTGCCGGTGCTGCGGATAGACCGGCTGTACCGCGACCGCGAGCTGCGGCCGCTCGAGTTCGCGGTCAACCATTTCAATCCCGACCGGTACTCGTACCGGCTGCAGCTAAGGCGCGTGGACCCCGCGGGGCCCCAGGCCGGGCCGCGATGACCGGGGACGTGCTCCGGCACCCGGCCGGCGAGGCGACGGCCTCGCAGGCCGTCGCGGCGGCCATCGCCGGGGCGCTCCAGCGGGCCGGGACCAGGCTGGTGTTCGGGGTGCCGGGCGGTGGCCCGAATCTCGACGTGGTCGGGGCCGCCGCCGACGCCGGCCTGCGGTTCGTGCTCGCGCACGGTGAGACCGCGGCGGCGATCATGGCGGCCACCTGCGCGGACCTCACCGGCTCCCCGGGTGCCGTGGTCGTGACCCGAGGACCCGGGCTGGCAAGCGCGATCAACGGCATCGCGCACTCCTCGCTGGACCGGCTCCCGCTCGTCGTGGTCGCGGACACCGTCCCGGCGCGGGACGCCGGCCGGATCAGCCACCAGCGGCTGGACCAGGACGCGCTCGGGCGCTCCGTGGCCAAGGCCGCGGTCACGGCCGGCGGCGGCGACCCGGAGCGCGCCGCCGAGCTTGCCGTCCGGCTGACCCTCGCCCCGCCCGCCGGGCCGGTGGTGGTCAACGTCGACCCGGACGGTACCTCCGACCCGGTGGGCGCGCCCGCCCCGGGCCCGGAGGCAGACGGGCGCGCCAAGGCAGACGGGCTAGCCGGCGTCCATCAGGCCGACGTCCAGAACGAGCGTGCGGTCCTCGGCGAAGCGGTCGGCAACGCCTTGCGTCCGGTCGTGCTGGTGGGGCTTGGTGCGCTGCGGCACGCCGCGGCCGTGCGCGCCGCGCTCGCCGGCAGCGGAATCCCGGTCCTGCACACCTACCGGGCGCGGGGCATCGTGCCGGACTGCGCCGCGGAGGCGGCCGGGCTGTTCACCGGCGGCACGATGGAGTCGCCGCTGCTGGCCGCCGCCGATCTGATCATCGGCCTCGGGGTGGACCCGGTCGAGCTGATACCGGCCCCGTGGGACTACCCGGCTCCCACCTTCCTGGCCACCGAGTACCCGGCCGGATCCGCGGGGTACTTCACCGGCGGCACCGAGATCGTCACCCCGCTGCCCGCGGCAGCCCAGGTGCTGGCCGCGCACCGGACCCGGCACCGCTGGCCCGAGGCGGCAGGCCGGACGGCAAAACAGGACGTCACCGACCGGCTTGGCTGGGTGGCCGTGGCCGCGCCGGGCCGGCTGACACCGCAGGACGTCGTGACCACGGCCCGGGCGGCCGCACCGGCGCAGGCCATCGCGACCGTGGACTCCGGCGCCCACATGCTCGCGGTCATGCCGCTGTGGCCGGTGGACGAGCCGCAGCGGCTGCTGATCTCCAGCGGCCTGGCCACCATGGGCTACGCGCTTCCCGCAGCCGTCGGCGCCGCGCTCTGCTCACCCGGCGCGCCCGTGATCGCGTTCACCGGGGACGGCGGGCTCGGCATGACGCTGATGGAAATCGAGACGGCGGTCCGGCTCCGGCTGCGAGTGATCGTGGTCGTGTTCAACGACTCCGCGCTGAGCCTGATCAAGATCAAGCAGCGGGCGTCGGGCCAGGGAGGGGACGAGGCCGTCGGCTACGGCCGTACCTCGTTCGCCGATGCCGCGCAGGCCATGGGCGCCGCGGCAGCATCGGCCGGCGACCGGGAAACGCTCGCGGCCGCGTTCACCACGGCGCTCGGCCGGGATGGTCCCACGCTCATCGACGCCCGAGTCGACCCAGCGGGCTATCCTGCCCTGCTCGACCTCACCCGCGGCAGCACCGGCCGGCATTCTTCGCGGAACTGGGGCAGCGGCGATGCACGCAAGACCCGGAAATTAAGAATCCCGAGGACGCAGAGGTATCCATGGCAGCAGCGGAGATCTTGGATCTGGATCCCGAGGAGCAGGACATCGTCGCGGTCGTGCGCGACTGGGTCACCGGCAGCGTGCTCCCGGTCGCGCGCGACCTCGAGCACGCCAACGCCTACCCCGGCGAGCTGATCGACGCGATGAAGCGGCTCGGCGTGTTCGGGCTCGCCGTGCCGCAGGCCTACGGCGGCTCCGGCGTCTCCACCCGGTGCTTCGCGCTGGTCACCGAGGAGCTGTCCCGTGGCTGGATGAGCCTGGCCGGCGCCATGGGCGGGCACAGCGTGATCGCCCGGCTGATCACGCTGTTCGGCACTCAGGCCCAGAGAGACGGGTGGCTGCCCCGGATGGCCACCGGCGAGGTGCGCGCGGCGATGGCGCTGACCGAGCCCGCCGGCGGCTCGGATCTGCAGGCCATCACCACAAAGGCGGCGGCGGACGGCCGGGGCTACCGGCTCGACGGCGTCAAGACCTGGATCACCAACGCGCGGCGGGCCGACGTCATCGCGGTGCTGTGCAAGACCGACCCCGGGGCGGCGCCGCCCAGCCGAGGGATCAGCATCCTGCTCGCCGAGCACGGACCCGGGTTCACGGTCTCGCGCGACCTGCCCAAGCTGGGCTACAAGGGCCTGGAGAGCTGCGAGATCGTGTTCGACGGCTACGAGTGCCCGCGCGAGGCGCTGCTCGGCGGCGAGGAGGGCCAGGGTTTCCCCCAGATGATGGGCGGGCTCGAGCTCGGCCGGATCAACGTCGCGGCGAGGGCGGTCGGGGTGGCCCGGGCCGCGTTCGAGGACTCGATCCGGTACGCGCAGCAGCGGGAGACGTTTGGCCAGCCGATCTGGAAGCATCAGGCGGTCGGCCACCGCCTGGCCGACATGGCCACCCGGGTCGACGCCGCGCGGCTGATGACGCTGCGCGCCGCGGCCGCGCTCGACGCCGGGCGGCGCAGCGACCTCGAGGCCGGGATGGCCAAGCTGTTCGCGTCCGAGACCTGCCTGCAGGTCACGGCCGACGCGATCAAGGTGCACGGCGGTTACGGCTTCTCCGCCGAGTTCGACATCGAGCGCTACTACCGCGACGCCCCGCTGATGGTGGTCGGCGAGGGCACCAACGACATCCAGCGCAACGTCATCATCCGCCAGCTCGTCGACCGGTACACCGAACAGGAGCGTGCTCAATGACGATCACCGTCGCCAAATTCAAGGACGTCGCCGAGGGGACCCAGCCCGGCCAGTTCACGATCGGGGACCGGGAGAACGTGGCCAGCCTGGCCGATCTCGACCCCAGCTTCAAGCGGCTGCTGGACGAGCCGGTCACCGCGGTGGTCGCGGTGCTCGGGTCGGACGGGCTGCCGAACCTCACCCCGGTGTGGTTCGACTACGAAGGCGACACCGTCCTGCTCAACCTGGCCACGCACCGCAAGAAGGTGCCCTGGCTGCGCAAGACGCCGCACGCCACGTTCCTGCTGATGAACCCCGAGAACACCTACCACTGGCTGAGCATCAAGGCGAAGGTGGCCAGGGAGATCTCCGAGGACGACCCGGCCGAGGGGCCCCGGGTGACCGCGCAGCTCGACCGGATCTGGGTGAAGTACACCGGGAACGAGCCGCCGTACGCCCTGCGTGACCCGTCGTTCGAGGAGCGCCGGGTGCTGTTCGAGCTCGACGTCGTGCGGGTCGCCACATTCGGCCGCCCTTAGCGCGGATGCCCAGTGTCGTCGTTGTCGGCGGCTCGCTCGGCGGGCTGACCGCGGCGCTGGTTCTGCGCGACGCCGGATGCGACGTCCGCGTGTTCGAGCGCTCCTCATCGGCGCTGCAGGCGCGCGGGGCCGGGATCGCCGCGCTCGACGTCACGCTGCGCTACCTGACCGAGCGCGGCGGCCTCCGGCCCGAGGACGTGTGCTCGTCGACCGGCTGGATCCGCTTCCTGCGCGGCGACGGGAGCACCGAGCACGAGCAGCAGCACCGGTACCTGTTCTCGTCCTGGAACACGATCTACCGCTCGCTGCTGCCGCTCTTCGATGCGGACCGCTATCTGCTCGGCCGCGAGGTGGTGGCGTTCGATCGGTACGACCACGGGGTCAGCGTCACCCTCGCTGACGGATCTCACGCTCGCGCGGACCTGCTGGTGTGCGCCGACGGGGTCGGCTCGGCCGCCCGGGCCAGGCTGGTCCCCGGCGTCGCCCCGGAGTACGCGGGCTACGTGGCCTGGCGCGGCACGCTGCCGGAGCGGGACGCCTCGCCCGCCACCCGCAGGGCGCTCGACGACGCGATTACCTATCAGGTGCTGGACGGCAGCCATATCCTCGTCTACCCGATCCCGGCACTGGACGGGTCCCTGCTGCCGGGCGACCGGCTGATCAACGTCGTCTGGTACGTCAACGTGGCGGCCGGGCCCGGGCTCGACCAGCTGATGACCGGCCGGGACGGGATCCGGCGCGCGGTATCGCTGCCCCCCGGCGCGGCGACCGACCGGGCCGTGACGGGCATGCGGCGGGCGGCCGCCGACGTGCTTGCCGCGCCGATCGCCGAGGTCGTGACCGGCATGGCCGAGCCGTTTGTGCAGGCGATCTACGACCTCGGGGTGCCGCGGATGGCGTTCGGCCGCACCTGCCTGATCGGCGACGCGGCGTTCGCGGTGCGGCCGCACGCTGCCGCCGGCACGGCCAAGGCCGCGGACGACGCCTGGGCCCTGGCCGAAGAGCTGACCGCCAGCGGCGGGGATGTCCCCGCGGCGCTGGCCGCGTGGGAGCGGCGGCAGCTCAGCGTCGGCCGGGCGCTGCTCGCCCGAACCAGGGACATCGGCAACAGCTCGCAGTTCTCCGGCACGTTCCGGCCCGGCGACCCGAAACTGATCTTCGGCCTGCACGGGCCCGGACGCTGAGCCCGCGCGAAGGCCGAGCCAGCAGCCGGGCCGGGCCGCCGGCTACTCCTCCGCCGGCGTCAGGACCTCGGCGGCGGCTTCCAGCGCGGCGAGGTGCTCCTCGACCGTGCGCAGCCCGGAGCCCATGGTGTTCACCGAGAGGTGGCTGGCCCGGGCGTTGCGCCAGCTTGCGGCGTGCTCCGCAAGCTTCTCCTGGCTGTCGCGCCAGCTCACCCGGCCCTCCATGCCCAGGAGCGCCGGGTCCCGGCCCGCCTCGACGGCGGCCTGCTCGACCACCCTGCGCGCCTCATCGAGTTCCGGGCCCGGCCGGGCCTGGGGGAACCAGCCGTCCGCCAGCCGCCCGACCCGGCGGTAGGCCCGCTCCGACTGGGCGCCGAACCATACGGGGATCGGCCGCTGCACCGGCAGCGGCGCCAGCCCGGCGGCGGTCACCGTGTCGAAGCTGCCCCGGTAGGTGACCGAGGGCTCGGTCCACAGCCGCCGGAGCAGGTCCACCTGCTCCTCGGCGCGCCGGCCGCGGGTGGTGAAGTCCTGGCCGAGCGCCTCGTACTCCACCGCGTTCCAGCCGAGGCCGATCCCGAGCCGGAACCGGCCGCGGGTGAGCAGGTCCACCTCGGCGGCCTGCTTGGCCACCAGCGCGGTCTGCCGCTGCGGCAGGATGATGATGCCGGTGACCATCTCCAGCTCGGTGATGGCGGCCATGTAGCCGAACAGCACGAACGGCTCGTGGAATGTGGTCGTCACGTCGTAAGGGCCCTGCCAGGGGGCGTGCACGGTGGGATCCGCGCCCACCACGTGGTCGTAGGCCAGCACGTGGCGGTATCCGAGTTCTTCGACCCGGAGCGCGTAGGCGCGGACCGCGCCGACGTCACCGCCGAGCTCGGTCTGCGGGAATACCACACCGATGTGCATGTTGCTACCTCCTGCCGCCTGGCCACGCGTACTCCCCACTACTACCGCACGGCCGGGCCACGCAACCTGAATACGCCCAGCGCAAAGGAGGCCGACCATGAGCCTGCGGCGCGGGTCTGCGTTCTGGCTGATGGGCGGCCTGCTGGGGACGCTGATGATCGCGGCCGGGGCGCCATCGCCGCTGTATGGGGTGTACCAGGCGACCTGGCACTTCTCGGCCGTCACGCTGACGGCGGTGTTCGCGGTCTATGCCGTGGCGCTGCTCGCGGCGTTCCTGGTTGCGGGGCGGCTGTCCGATCACCTCGGCCGCAAGCCCGTCATCATCGTGGCGCTGCTCATCGAGGCCGCGGCGATGGCCTGCTTCGCCGCAGCGGACTCGACCGGCTGGCTGTACACGGCGCGGGTGGTGCAGGGGATCGCTACGGGCATGGCTACCGGCGCGATCAGCGCTGCGCTGGTGGACCTGGCACCGAGGCAGAACCCACAGCTCGCGCCCCTGGTCAACAGCGCGGCGCCGACGATGGGCCTGGCCGCGGGGGCGCTCGGGTCGAGCCTGCTCGTCCACTATGGGCCCGCGCCGATGCGCCTGGTGTTCTGGCTGCTGCTGGCCGCGTTCGTGGCGGGTATCGCGGGCACGCTGGCCATCGCCGAACCCGGTCAGCGCCGGCCCGGGGCGCTGGCGTCGCTGCGGCCGTCGGTGGGGGTGCCCCGCCCGGCGCGCCGGGCGTTCGCCGCCGGCGTGCCGGCGCTCGCCGCCGGCTGGGCGCTCGGCGGGCTGTACCTCGCGCTGGGGCCGTCGCTGGCGGCGGAACTGCTGCACTCGACGAACCCGGTGGCCGGCGGGGCGGTCATCTTCCTGCTGACCGGGGTGGGAGCGATCACCTCGATCGTCTGCCGCGGATGGAACCCGCCGACCGCGATGGGCGTGGGCTGCCTGCTGCTCGCCGTGGGCGTCGGGGGAACGGTGGCAGCCATCGCGGCGGGCAGCGCCGCCGGGTTCTTCGTGGGCACCGCCTTTGCCGGGATCGGCTTCGGCCTGGCCTTCCTTGGTGTATTCCGGACGCTCGTCGCGCTGGCGCCTCCGGCCGGGCGGGCGGGCCTGATCACCGCGATCTACATCGTGTCCTACCTGGCGTTCAGCCTGCCGGTGATCGCAGCCGGAATCGCAGCCACCCACGTCGGGCTGCGGAGCACCGCCGAGGTCTACGGCTTGGCGGTCGCCGCGCTGGACGTGCTCGCCGCGGCCGGCCTGGCCGTCGGCATCCGCCGCGCACACGCGGCGCAGGGCGGCACCGCGGCCGCCGACCAGGCGCCGTTGCCGTCCGGCGCGTGCTGCGCGCCGATCGACCCCGGCGGGGCCAATGAGGCCCTGGGAGCTAGCGCAACCACGGGGCCGAGTACTTAGCATGGGGGGATGGACTGCCCTGGCTGTGAGCCTCAGAACCTGGCGGGATTCGGATGTCCGTGACCACACCTGAAGGGGGGACTCCCCGTACCGCGATCATCACCGTTGACGACGATCCGGGGGTTTCCCGGGCGGTCGCGCGTGACCTGCGGCGCCGCTACGGCGAGCAGCACCGGATCGTGCGGGCGGAGTCCGGGGATTCGGCGCTGGACGCGCTGCGCCAGATGAAGCTGCGCGGCGACCAGGTCGCGGTGATCCTGGCCGACTACCGGATGCCGCAGATGAACGGGATCGAGTTCCTCGAACGGGCGATGGACATCTATCCCGGGGCAAAACGGGTGCTGCTGACCGCATACGCTGACACCGACGCCGCGATCAACGCGATCAACGTGGTCGACCTGGACCACTACCTGCTCAAGCCGTGGGATCCGCCGGAAGAGAAGCTCTACCCGGTGGTCGACGGGCTGCTGGAGGCGTGGCTGGCCACCGATCACCGGCGCGTCCCCGAGACCAAGATCGTGGGCCACCGGTGGTCGGCCCGGTCGTCGGAGGTCCGTGAGTTCCTGGCCCGCAACCAGGTGCCGTACCGGTGGTACGCGTCGGACGAGCCCGAGGGCGAGCGGCTGCTCGAGGCCGCGCAGGCCGACGGGCAGCGGCTGCCGGTCGTGATCACGCCGGACGGCGAGGCGCTGGTGGAGCCGACCGACAGCGAGCTGGCCAGCCGGGTGGGTCTGGCCACCACCCCGTCCAAGGAGTTCTACGACCTGATCGTGATCGGCGGCGGCCCGGCCGGCCTTGGCGCGGCGGTGTACGGCGCGTCCGAGGGGCTGCGCACGGTGCTGGTCGAGCGCACCGCGACCGGCGGCCAGGCGGGCCAGAGCTCGCGGATCGAGAACTACCTTGGCTTCCCGGACGGGGTGTCCGGGGCGCAGCTGACCGACCGGGCCCGGCGGCAGGCCGCCAAGTTCGGCGCCGAGGTGCTCACCACGCGAGACGTGATTGGCCTGGAGGTCAACGGCTCCGCGCGCAGCGTCCGGTTCGCCGACGGCAGCGCCATCGACGCGCACACGGTCATCCTGGCGACCGGCGTGTCGTACCGCAGGCTCGGCGCGCCCGGCATGGACGACATGACCGGCCGCGGCGTGTACTACGGATCCGCGCTGACCGAGGCCGCCGCGTGCTCGGGGCAGGACATCTTCATCGTCGGCGGCGCGAACTCCGCCGGGCAGGCCGCCGTCTACCTGGCCCGCGGCGCCAAGTCGGTAACGATCCTGGTGCGCGGGTCGTCGCTGGAGCAGTCGATGTCCTACTACCTGATCCAGCAGATCCAGGACATACCGAATATATCGGTCCGGACCTGCACGGAGGTGATCGGCGCCGAGGGCTCCGATCACCTGGAGCGGCTGACGCTGCGGCATACCTCGACCGGCGCGACCGAAACCGTCGACGCGCAGTGGCTGTTCCTGTTCATCGGCGCCGCCCCGCTGACCGACTGGCTGGACGGCGTCGTGGAGCGCGACATCCGCGGCTTCGTGATAGCCGGCCCAGACCTGTCCGTCGAAGGGCAGATGCCAAAGGGGTGGGCCCTGGACCGGGCCCCCTATCACCTGGAGACGAGCGTCCCCGGGGTATTCGTGGCCGGCGACGCACGCGCCGAGTCGGCCAAGCGTGTCGCATCAGCGGTCGGCGAGGGTGCCATGGCCGTCATGCTCGTGCACCGGTATTTGGAGAAGTTGTGAGCGAACAAACCCAGCAGGAACTGGCATGCAGCGTCCACGGCGAGGAGATGACGTGCAGCCCCGAGGAGCTGCGCACGCTGTTCCTCTTCGAGAAGCTGACCGACGAGCAGCTGGCCTGGCTGTGCAGCCACGGGCACGTCGAGCTGATCCAGCCCGGACCGGTCTACGCCGAGGGTGACCCTGCGACCTGCTTTTACGTGCTGATCGAGGGCACGGTCGTGATGTACCGGCGGGTCGGCGGGGACGACGTCGAGACCAACCGCACGTCCGCCCGCGGCGCCTACATCGGGGCCTTCAACGCCTACATCGACCAGCTCCCGCACGTCTACAACAACTCGGTCCGGGTTCCGGAGCCGTCCAAGTTCTTCGTGCTGGACGCCGCGGACTTCGCGAAGCTGATGCACGAGTGGTTCCCGATGGCCGTGCACCTGCTCGAGGGGCTGTTCTTCGGGCAGCGCAGGACACAGGACGCGATCGGCCAGCGGGAGCGGCTGCTCGCGCTCGGCTCGCTGTCCGCGGGCCTGACGCACGAGCTCAACAACCCGGCCGCGGCCGCGGTGCGGGCCACGGCGGCGCTGCGGGAGCGGGTCGCGGGGATGCGGCACAAGCTCGGCATGCTCGCGGGCGGCAAGTTCACCCAGGAAACCATGCAAACCCTGGTCCAGGTCCAGGAGCGCGCGGTCGAGCTGGTCGCGAAGGCGCCGGCGCTGACCCCGATGGAGGCGTCCGACCGCGAGGACGCGATCACCGACTGGCTCGACGACCACGACGTCACGAACGGCTGGGACCTGGCCCCGATCTTCGTCCAGGCCGGCCTGGACACCGCCTGGCTGGAGACCGTCGCGGCGACCGTCGACGAGGCGACGCTCGACAGCGCGCTGCGCTGGCTCGGCTACACGGTCGAGACCGAGCTGCTGATGAACGAGATCGAGGACTCCACCACGCGGGTCTCGACGCTCGTCGGTGCGGCCAAGCAGTACTCCCAGCTGGACCGTGCCCCCCACCAGGACGTGAACGTGCACGAACTCCTGGACAGCACGCTGATGATGCTCGGCGGCAAGATCCCGCCGGAGGTCACGGTGGTCAAGGACTACGACACGTCGCTGCCCTCGATCCCGGCCTACGCGGGCGAGCTCAACCAGGTGTGGACGAACCTGATCGACAACGCGGTGTCCGCGATGAAGGGAACCGGCACGCTCACCGTGCGCACCAGCTGGGACCGGGACCGGAACCAGGCGGTCATCGAGTTCGGCGACACCGGCCCCGGCGTGCCCGAGGAGATCCGCAACCGGATCTTCGAGCCGTTCTTCACCACCAAGCCGGTGGGCGAGGGCACCGGGCTCGGGCTCGACATCTCCTGGCGGATCGTGGTCAACAAGCACCACGGGGATCTGCACGTAGAGTCGGTTCCCGGTGACACCCGGTTCGAGGTCCGACTCCCGCTGACCGAGCCCGATCCCGATATCGGGCCGGAACGAGACGTCGCCCTCCAGCCTGGCTCCGCAACGCCACCCAAGGAGGCTTAATGACCGAGGTGCCGGGAATCGACCCAGCCGTCCCGCCGAGCGGGACCGGCTGCATGGAATGTGAGGCGGCCGGAGGGTGGTGGCTGCACCTGCGCCGGTGCGCGCAGTGCGGGCACGTCGGGTGCTGCGACACCTCGCCCTCGCAGCACGCGACCGCGCACGCGAAGGCCACGGGACATCCGTTCATCCGCAGCTTCGAGCCCGGCGAGGACTGGTTCTGGAGCTACCAGACCGAAGAAACCTACGACGGCCCCGACCTGGCCCCGCCCGAGCACCATCCGCTCGAACAGCCCGTTCCGGGCCCCACCGGCCGTGTCCCGCACGGCTGGCAGCGCATGCTGAACTGACGATGACACCGAGGCGTCCGGTGCGGATCGCCAACTGCTCCGGTTTCTATGGGGACCGGGCTGCGGCGGCGCGGGAGATGGTCGACGGTGGGCCGATCGACGTTCTGACGGGCGACTACCTGGCCGAGCTCACGATGCTGATCCTGTGGAAGGCCAGGCAGAAGGATCCCGGCGGCGGCTACGCCCGGACCTTTCTCGGTCAGTTCGAGCAGGTCATCGGCTCCTGCCTGGACCGTGGCATCACGATCGTGGTCAACGCGGGCGGCCTGAACCCGGCCGGGCTCGCTGACCGGCTGCGGGAGATCGCCGCGCGGCTCGGCCTGGCGCCGAAGATCGCCCACGTGGAGGGCGACGACCTGCTCGGCCGGCTCGGCGCGCTCACCGAGGCTGGTCACCAACTGGCGCACGCCGACACCGGCGAGCCGCTGGCCAAGGCGGCTGTCACGCCGGTCACCGCGAACGCCTACCTCGGCGGCTGGGGGATTGCGGCCGCGCTGCGGGCCGGAGCGGACGTCGTCGTCTGCCCGCGGGTCACCGACGCCGCGCTGGTCGTCGGGCCGGCCGCGGCCTGGCACGGCTGGGGCCCGGAAGACCTGGACTCGCTCGCCGGAGCCGTGGTGGCCGGGCACGTGATCGAGTGCGGTCCGCAGGCCACTGGCGGCAACTACCCGTTCCCCGATGAGCTGCCCGACCTGCGCTATCCGGGGTTCCCCATCGCCGAAGTAGGGCCCGACGGCAGCAGCGTGATCACCAAGCACCCGGGCACCGGAGGCCTGGTGTCGGTGGGTACGGTCACCGCCCAGCTGCTGTACGAGATCGCCGGGCCCGGGTACGCCAACCCCGACGTGGTCGCGCAGTTCGACACGATCCAGCTGGACGCCGATGGGCCCGACCGGGTGCGGATCAGCGGCACCCGCGGCAGCCCGCCGCCGGCCGACCTCAAGGTCGCGCTGAACTACCTCGGCGGGTACCGCAACACGATGACTATGGTGCTGACCGGCCTGGACATCGAGGAGAAGGCGGCCAGGGCGGAGGTCATGCTGTTCGACCTGCTGGGCGGCAAGCAGCGGTTCGGTGGGGCTGACGTGCGGCTGATCCGCTCCGACCGGCCCGACGCGCCGACCAACGAGCAGGCCACGGCGCAGTTGCGGATCACGGTCACCGATCAGGACCCGGCCAAGGTCGGCCGGTCGTTCTCGGGTGCCGCGATCGAGCTGGCGCTGGCCTCCTACGCCGGGTTCCACACCACGACCCCGCCGACGCCGGAGACCGCGTACGGCGTGTACTGGCCGACGTTCGTGCCGGCCACCGTGGTTGAGCACGTGGTCGTGCTGCCCGACGGCAGCCGCCTGACGATCCCGCCGCCGGCCGCTCACGCCACCCCGGGCGGCGAGCGCGCCGCCCCCGCCGCCCCCGCCGGCGGACCAGCGCCGGACCGGGCGCCGACCAACCTAGCCGGGCCAGCGCCGGACCGGGCGCCGGCCAATCCAGCCGGGGCGACGCCGCAGCCGGCGCCGGCCAACCCGGACGGGACGGAGGTTCCCACCCGCCTGGCCCCGCTCGGCCTGGTCTGCGGGGCACGGTCCGGCGACAAGGGCGGCAACGCGAACGTCGGCCTCTGGGCCAGGCGGCCGGAAGCCTACGGCTGGCTGCGCGACTATCTCGACGTCGTGCGGTTCAAGGAACTGCTGCCCGAGGCGGCCGACCTGGAGGTGCGCCGGTACGAGCTGCCGAACCTGCGCGCGCTGAACTTCGTCGTGGTCGGCCTGCTCGGCCTCGGCGTGGCCGCGTCGACCCGCCCCGACCCGCAGGCCAAGGGCCTCGGCGAGTACTTGCGTTCCCGGTACGCCGAGATCCCGGTCCGGCTGCTGCCGTCTATGTGATCCCCCGCATGGTGATCTGGGCCAGGTGGCGGACGTATTCTGCGGCGTCAACCTGCCGGATGGCCGCCCTCGCGGCCGCCACTGCGCGCGCGCCGTACTCTGCGCGTGCTCCGCCCTCGCGCTGCGGCCGCGTGACGGTACCTTGACCCCATGAAGGCTCTCGACGTCGATGGCGCCTGGCTGTTCACCCCGCAGATCCATGGCGACCGGCGGGGCAGCTTCCTCGAGTGGTTCCGGGAGGCCGAGTTCCGCGAGGACGTCGGGCACCGCATGGACCTGGCCCAGGCCAACTGCTCGGTGTCCGGACGCGGGGTCGTCCGCGGTATTCACTTCTCCGACGTCCCGCCCGGCCAGGCGAAGTACGTCACGTGCGCCAGCGGAGCGATCATGGATGTCGCCGTCGACCTCAGGGTCGGCTCCCCCGGCTTCGGCCGCTGGCAGGCGGTGCGGCTCGACGACGAGAACAGGCACGCACTGTACCTCGGCGAGGGGCTCGGCCACGGGTTCGTCGCGCTGAGTGATCAGGCGACGGTGCTCTACCTGTGCTCCACCCCGTACGCGCCGGCCCGCGAGCACGGCGTGCACCCGCTGGACCCCGCCGTCGGCATCGCCTGGCCATCAGACATAGACCCGGTCCTGTCCGACAAGGACGCCGCCGCCCCCACGCTGGCCGAGGCGCAGGCGGCCGGCCTCCTCCCCGACTACGCCGAATGCCAGGCCTACCAAGCAAAGCTGCGCGCCTGATCCCGGTCGCCGAACAGGGTGAAGGGTCCCCCGCTGCTGTAACAGCAACGGCAAACTTCCCACCATCAAGATCATTTTGGGTTCCGGGGGACCTCGAGAAGGGTTTGCGGGGGCTTCGGAGAGGGTTTGCGGGGCATCGGGAAGGGTTTGCGGGGCTTCGGAGAGGGTTTGCGGGGCTTCGGGGAAGGGTTACGGGAGTTCCTGCGAGAGCGCGGGAAAGGCGCGCCGCAGCGACAGCCGCCAGTCGCCCATCGGCTGGAGACCGGCGGAGGCCCAGGCGTCGTGGCCGAGCACGCTGTAGGCGGGCCGCGGCGCCGGACGGGGAAACGCGTCCGTTGTGGTCGCCCGCACCCGGTCCGGGTCGGCGCCGAGCAGCATAAACACCTCGCGGGCCAGGTCGAACCAGGTCGCCACGCCCGAACTTGTCGCGTGGTACACGCCCGCCGGCGCGCCGGACCCGGCCAGCGCGATCACCTGCCGCGCGACGTCGGCCGTCCAGGTCGGCTGGCCGCGCTGGTCGGCCACGACGTCGACGGCGGGCCGCTCGCGCTCCAGCCTGATCATCGTGCGGACGAAGTTGGGCCCGTGCGCCCCGTACAGCCAGGCGGTCCGCACCACGGTGCCGGCCTGCGGCAGCAGCCCGCGCACGGCCTGCTCCCCGGCCAGCTTGGTGCGCCCGTACGCGGTTCGCGGGCCGGGCACGTCATGTTCCGCATACGGCGCCGTGGCATCCCCGGCGAACACGTAGTCGGTGGACAGGTGCACCAGGCGGCACCCCGGCGCTGCGCTTCCCGCCGCGATCGCGGCCGCCACGTGGGCCGCGCCGGTGCCGTTGACCGCGAGCGCCTCGTCCTCGTGCGCCTCCGCGTCGTCGACCGCGGTCCACGCCGCGCAGTTAACCACCACGTCGGGCCGGCAGTCGGCGAGCGCCGCGGCGACCGCCACCTCGTCGGTGACGTCGAGTTCCTTGCGGGACAGCCCGATCACATCCGCGCCGTCACCCGCGAGGGCGGCGACGAGATCTGACCCGAGCATGCCCCCGGACCCGGTGACGAGCCACCGCCGCGGTTCGCCGCCCCCCACCCAGCTCCCCTGCCCGCTCGATTCCCCCGTCACTGTGTGCGCTGCTTCAGCGGTTCCCACCACGCGCGGTTGCCGGCATACCAGTCGACGGTGGCCCGCAGGCCCTCGGCAAACGGGATCCGCGGCGCGTAGCCCATGCCCCGGAGCACCGAGTCGTCCAGCGAGTACCGGCGGTCGTGGCCCTTCCGGTCCTCGACCGGGGTCACCATGTCCCAGCCGGCCCCGCAGATCTCCAGCAGCTCGCGGGTCAGCTCGGTGTTGGTCAGCTCCGTGTCGCCGTTGATGTGGTAGACGAAACCGGGCTTGCCCTGCTCGACGACCAGCTGGACGCCCCGGCAGTGGTCGTCGACGTGGATCCAGCCGCGGACGTTCTGCCCGTCCCCGTACAGCGGGACCTTGTTCCCGTCCAGCAGGTTCGTGGTGAACAGCGGGATGAGCTTTTCCGGGAATTGGTAGGGGCCGTAGTTGTTGCAGCACCGCGTGATGCTGACGTCGAGCCCGTGGGTCCGGGCGTACGCGCGCGCGATGAGGTCACCGCCGGCCTTCGCGGCCGCGTACGGCGAGTTCGGCTCGAGCCGCGCGTCCTCCGCCCACGACCCCGTCGCCACGCTGCCGTACACCTCGTCCGTGGACACCTGCACGACCCGTGGCACCCCGGCGTCCAGGCACGCCTGCAGCAGCACCTGGGTCCCCACCACGTTCGTGGTGACGAAGTCGGCCGCGCCCGAGATCGACCGGTCAACGTGCGTCTCCGCCGCGAAGTTGACCACGATGTCATGTCCGGGCACCACGGTGGCGAGCAGCCCGGCGTCGCAGATGTCTCCGCGCACGAAGGTGAGCCCGGGGCTATCCGTTACGGGCTCCAGGTTGGCGAGGTTTCCGGCATAGGTCAGCTTGTCGAAGACGGTGACCTGCGCATCGCCGAAACCCGGGTAACCACCGCCGAGCAGCGTGCGGACGTAGTGCGAGCCAATGAAACCGGCGCCGCCGGTGACGAGGATTCTCACGAGCTTATCTGCACCTTGCTGTGGTCTCCGAGAACCAGCCGGTGTGCCTTGGGGACTCTCGGCGCCGGCGTTACCTCCACCTCGTGGCCGATGAGCGACGCCTCGATGCGCCGGACACCCTTGATGGACGCGCCACGCAGCACGATGGAGTACTCGATCTCGCTGTCCGCGATCACGCAGTCCCGCTCCACCGAGGTGAACGGGCCGATGTAAGACCCGGACACGCGCGTCCCGGCCCCGATGACGACCGGCCCGACGATGCGGCACCCGCTGATCTGCGCACCGATGCCGATCGCGACCCGGCCGATCAGCTCGGTCTCGGCGTCGACCTCGCCGCCGCAGGCTGGTTCCAGCCCTTCCAGGACCATCCGGTTGACCTCGAGCATGTCCGCGACGTTGCCGGTGTCCTTCCAGTAGCCGGTGATCGTCGTCGACCGCACCTTCCGGCCGTGGTCGATCAGCCACTGGATGGCCTCGGTGATCTCCAGCTCGCCCCGCCACGAGGGCTTGAGCTCCGCCACGGCCTCGTGCACCGCGGGCGTGAAGATGTAGACGCCCACCAGCGCCAGGTCGCTCTTGGGCTCGCGGGGCTTCTCCTCGAGCCCGATGACCTCGCCAGCGGTGTCGAGCTCGGCGACGCCGAACTGGCGCGGGTCCGGCACGCTGGTCAGCATGATCTGGGCGTCCGGGCGGCCGGACCGGAACTCGTCGACCAGCCCGGCGATCCCGCCGACGATGAAGTTGTCCCCGAGGTACATGACGAAGTCGTCGTCGCCGAGGAAGTCACGCGCGATCAGGACCGCGTGCGCAAGACCGCGCGGCGCGTCCTGGCGCAGGTAGGCGACGTTCAGCCCGAACGCGGCGCCGTCGCCGACCGCGTCGCGGATCGCCGGTTCGGTCTCCCCCACCACGATCCCGACGTCGGTGATTCCCGCATCCCTGATCGCCTCGAGGCCGTAGAACAGCACCGGCTTGTTGGCGACCGGGACCAGCTGCTTGGCCGACGTGTGCGTGATCGGGCGCAGCCTGCTCCCCGACCCGCCGGACAGGACCAGCGCCTTCACGGTGCCGTCTCCCTCCCGGGGCGGTTTGACGCACGCGCCAGCGCGGCCGCCGTCCCGGCGGTGATCAGGTCGCCCGAGGTCATCAGCACCCGGGACACCAGCGTCACCGCGGTGGCCTTGCCGACGCCGAGCATCGGGCTGAGCGTCGCGATCAGCAGCGCCTCCCTGACGCCGGCCCCGGCCGGGGCGAACACGATGACAAACCCCACGCACCAGGCGAACGCGAACCCGCCGACCGAGAGCAGCGCGGCCCGCCCATCCGGCGCGCCGAGCCTGATCGCCAGCAGCCAGATCTGCAGCCCGAAAAGGGCCCAGGAGGCGAGAGCCCAGGCCAGCGCGCCGACGACCGCGCGCCCGGCCAGCGGCTGCTCCAGCGGCGGCCGCCTGGCCAGCCGCAGCAGCCGGTCCAGGATCCGGTTGATTACCTGCGGCAACAGGCAGATCAGCAGGACCGGGGCGGCCAGCAACACCCACCGGTAGGACCGGGCACCCGGCGCGAACGGCAGCGTGACCAGCGCCGCGAGCAGCCCGGCGAGCAGGCAGAACAGCATCGTCAGCACCGAGGCGCTGGCCGAGCGGTGCCGCGGCACCCGGTGCGCGGTACCCAGCTCCATCTGCGCAACGACCGGCCAGATCGAGCCGGGCACGTACTTACCGAGCTGGCCGAGGAAAAAGACCCGGGCCGTGGGGCGGACCTCCAGCGGCGAGCCGAGCGCTGCCAGCAGCACCCGCCACACCTGCATGGTCGCCACGAGGCCGAGCAGCACGGCGACCAGGGCGCCGGCAATCGCCAGGAACCCCATGCTGGCCAGCCCGGCCCGTACCTGGGTCCACTCGTCGGCGACCACGTACGCGCCCAGGCCGACCGCGACTGCCACGAAGCCCCAGCGCACCGGCCTGCTGCTGAGCAGCCGGAGGGCCAGCGCCAGCCAGGCGCGGCCGCGGCCCGGTGGTTCGCTGGCCTGGGCCCCGCTGGGCTGGGCCCCGCTAAACTGGGCCTCGCTGGGCTGGGCTTCGCTGGCCTGAGCCCCGTTAGCCTGGGCTCCGCTGGGCTGAGCAGGGCCGTCGGCCACGGCGGCGTCAGCCGGCGGCGCGACGGGGCGGTCAGACATACGGCACAGCCTAGACGTTCCGCCGTATCCGCGGCCCGGCGATCCCGATCCGGCGGGCCATACCGGGACGCGGGCCGGTACGGTACACACATTATGCGTGTTCTCCTGTTCGGCACCTATGACACCTCGATGCACCCGAGGGTCGCCACGATCGCGGAGGGCCTGCGGGCACGCGGCGCGGACGTGGCCGAGTGCAACGCGCCGCTGGGCCTGGACACCGCGGCCAGGGTGGACATGCTGGCCCACCCGTGGCGGGCGCCCGCCCTGCTGGCCCGGCTCGCCCAGCGGTGGACGACGCTGGCTGTTGCCGCGCGCCGGATGCCGGCCCCGGACGCGGTGGTAGTGGGCTATCTCGGACATTTCGACGTCCACCTTGCGCGGGCGCTGTTCCGCCGGGTGCCGGTGGTGCTCGACCACCTCGTCGGGGCCAGCGACACCGCGCGGGACCGGCGGCTGGACGGCGGCCCGCGCCAGATGCTGCTGCGAATGATCGACTCCGCGGCGCTGCGCGCCGCCGACATCGTCGTCGTCGACACCGACGAGCACCTGGCCGCGCTGCCGGCGCGGCACCGGGCCCGTGCGGTCGTGATCCCGGTGGGCGCGCCCGCAGCCTGGTACGAGGCCGCGCCGCCGGGCGCGAGCGACCCGCAGGCCAGCGACCCGCCCATCCCGGGCGAACCCCCGGCCGCCAGCGAACCCCCGGCCGCCAGCGAACCCCCGGCCGCCAGCGAACCCCAGACCGCCAGCGAACCCCAGACCGCCAGCGAACCTCAGACCGCCAGCGGGCCTCCCCGACCGCTGCGCGTGGTGTTCTACGGTCTGTACACGCCGCTGCAGGGCACCCCGGTCATCGGCGCCGCGCTCAGCCAAATCGCCGGCGCCCAGATCGAGGTCACGATGGTGGGCGGCGGCCAGGACGCGCCCGCTGCGCGGGCCGCGGCCGCGGCCAACCCGGCGGTCCGCTGGCTCGACTGGGTTCCCGCGGCCGACCTGCCCGCGCTGGTTGCCGGTCATGACGTCTGCCTTGGCATCTTCGGCACCGGGGACAAGGCGCTGCGGGTGGTGCCGAACAAGGTGTTCCAGGGCGCCGCCGCCGGTTGCGCGATCGTGACGTCCGACACCGCGCCGCAGCGGCGAGCGCTAGGCGACGCGGCGGTGCTGGTGCCGCCCGGCGATCCCGAGGCGCTGGCCGAGGCGCTGCGCCGGCTGGCCGATGACCGCGCGGAACTGGCCCGGCTGCGCGGGCAGGCCCGCGGGCTGGCCCGGGGCCAATTCGCACCGGAGCGGATCGTGGGCCCGCTGGCCGGGCGTCTGCCGGCGGCGACGCCGCGGTCCCGCGACCCGCATGATGAGGAGCCCGGCATGATCCCGGATAGCCAACGCGGGCCGGCCCCGGACGTCGACGTGGTGGCCCCGCTGACGCCGAATGCCTCGCTGCGGTACGACCTGGTGCAGCGGATGCTGCCCGCAGGCGTCACCGACGTGCTCGAGGTCGGCTGCGGGCAGGGCGCGGCAGGTGCCCGGCTGGCGCAGCGCTACCGGTACCTGGGCGTCGAACCGGACCGTGAGTCGTGGGAGGTGGCGAGGCGCCGGATCGCCGCGGTGGGCCGGGGCGAGGTCCGCAACGTCACGGTCGACGCGCTCGGCGACGAGCGGTTCGACCTCGTGTGCGCGTTCGAGGTGCTCGAGCACATCGAGGACGACGCAGCCGCCGTGAAGGAGTGGGCGTCGCGGCTGCGGGCTGGCGGCTGGCTGCTGCTGTCCGTCCCGGCGTACCAGCGCCGGTACGGCCCGGCCGACGAGCTCGTTGGCCACTTCCGCCGCTACGACCCCGACGCGCTGGTCACCCTGCTGGGCAGCTGCGGCTTTGGCGAGACCGAGGTGCGCCACTACGGCTTCCCGCTGGGCTACGCCCTGGAGGCCGGCCGCAACATGATCGGCCGAAGGCGGCTGGCCGCGGCGGGAAGCCAGTCCGTGGCCGAGCGCACGGCCGGATCCGGCAGGCTCCTTCAGCCGGCCAGCAGCGCGCGCGCAATGGCCACACGGTGGGGGACCGTCCCGTTCCGGATAATGCAGCGGGCCTTCCCCGGTACCGGCCCCGGGATCGTCGTCCTGGCCCGGCTGGCGCCCTAGTCCGGTTATGAAGGTGCGGGGGATGCCGCACCGGAACGGCCGGTATCCGGCGCTGGGTGCGCCGACGGGCCGCCGTACTCGGCCCGCAGAATGCTGCCCAGGATGCCCAGCGCGCCCAGTAGCAGGAAGAGCGAGCCGATCAGCGCGTCCAGGTGCGGCGTAGGCCCGGGTGCGGCGACGAACGGGGTAGCCGGGGGCGTGGTGAGGAACACCGTCCAAGCGTGCGAGTAGACCGCGGCCTGACCGCACAGGACGAGGATCAGGACGACCGAGGCCAGCGCGATCGCGATCTTGCGTTCGGCGCGAGCGGCGCCGCCCCGGGCAACCGCCAGCAGGGGGACGCCGACCGCCAGCGGCAGCGTGTAACGTCCCAGCCACTCTCCGATCATGGGATGCAGGGAGCCCGCCACGGTCATCGCGAACGGTATGCCAACGACGAATACCAGCCCCACTATGACGAGCAGGCCCGCCCGCCGGCTCAGGGCGAAGCCGATCACCACCACCGCGACCACGGCGAGGCCCCAGCACGCCACCGCCACAGCCGGGGGCTGGATCGTGTCCCAGGAAAGGTACCCAAGGGTCTCCCGGAGCTGGATCGGTGCCATCACCACGCTGTGACGCAGCGCCTCGGCCAGGCTCAGCGGCCTCGGGAACATGGGGAAGACCTGGTAGGCCTTGAACCGGAACGACCAGAGCTCGGTCACGGCCGCCGACGCGGCGATGACGAGGAGCATGCCTCGCCCCACGGGCGACCGCAGGAACGATCGCCGCTGCTCCCTGCCCGCGGTGGCGAGCACCAGGACCATCGCCAGCGCCGCCCACAGCCAGTCATATTCGCGGGTCAGGCTCAGCACGACAGTGGCGGCTACTGCGACGGACGCCAGCAGCCGCCGGCTCAAGGCTGAGTTGTCGTGGATCAGGGCCAGCAGCACCGCCCAGTAGCACACCGCCGCGGCCGCTTCCAGCGCGCTCGAGTTCACGGCTCCGGTCAGCGAGAGAGCGTCGGGAGTCAGCCCCACGAGCAACGCGGCGGCGAGCACCAGTGGCCGTCTGGGCAGCGACATCACCACGACGGCGGCAGTCGCCAGCATCAGCGCACACAGGACGGCGTTGTCCAGCCGCATGAGGTACCAGCCGGTGCGGCCGGCGGACAGCAGGGAAGGCCAGCCGACCAGCGCGTAGTAGAACGGGAACATCCGGCCCTCGCCGGTGACGACCGTGACCTGGCCCGGCGGCGCCGAGGCGACCGAGCACGAGGCACGCGGGAACCTGCCGCATGGGCCCGGATAGGCCGGCCGCATGAGGCTCACCGGGACGTTCGTGATCGCTCCCGTCCCGTGGTCATAGGTGACGATGTGCGGGAAGATCTCGCCGCGGACCACAGCTGCGGCCCGGTAGACATGGTCCGCCTCGTCGGGGACCTGGTCGAGCGGCGCCACCAGCGCCCAGCCGGCCCCGATTAACAGGAAGGCCGCGAACCACCCCAGCCAGGCGCGCCACGGCGCGGCCGTCTGCCGAGGCCCAGGCAGATAGTCGTCCATGGGCAGATCGGTGTCGCTCACCATTCCTCCGTGCCCAGTTACCACCAATCCACCAGACCTTAGCGCGGGATGCTGCGGCTAATGCCCCTTCTGCGCGTTGTAGTACCTTCCCAGCCGGATCAGCCAGACGTGCAGGACCAGGGCGCCGCTGCGCAGCACCGTGGCACGCACCAGGGTCGGCTGGAAGTGCCCGAGGTTGCGCAGCGCGGTGGGGAACGACGCCGCCGAGGTGTCGTACAGCAGCAGCTCGGCCGGGCGCCTGGTCCTGAGCATCGCGCGGTCGGCCGCGGTGAGGTCCGGCGGGTTGCTGGGCAGGGTGTTGAACTTGCCGTGGTACATCCCTGCGTACTCGGTGAACGGGCTGGGGCTGCCGTGCGAGATCGGCCACCAGGTGAGGATCTGCTCGCCGGAGTACGCGGCCGGGCCGGCGAACAGTGGCAGGGCGGCGGCGATCCGGTAACTGTCGAGGTAGGTCGCCCAGCCGCCGCCGAGCGCGGACGCGTACGCGGGAGGAGGGTCGAACGCGGTATCGGGCAGCGCCGGGTGAGCCGGGATGGGCGCGACGGTGAGCACCAGGCTGGCACCGGCGAACGCCACGAGCGCCGCGCCGAGGCTGACGGCCGTCGCCAGCGGGCTCCTGATCCTGCCGCAGCAGCGCGCCGCGGCGGTCGAGGCGATCACCGCGGCTGCCAGGATCGCACCGGCCGGTGCCCACCCGAACGGGGGCACATGCGGGTCGGCCTCGTAGCAGAGCGGCACGGCGAGCAGCACCGCGGCGGGCAGCCACCGGGCGATCGGGCGGTCCGACAGCGGCCGGGCCAGTTCGGCGACGGTGATCGCGAACGCCAAGCAGACCACCGGCCACAGCGTGGAGGAGAAGTAATGCTCCTCCAGGCTCTGCACGGTGCCGAAGAACTGCAGGCCCACGTAGACCACCAGCTGCACAGCGAACATCGTCCCGATCATCAGCACCGGGGTGGCCACCGCGCGGCCGCGGCGGGCGACGGCGACCGCGAACCCGCCGAGCACCGCGGGGGGCACCAGGAGGTAGGCCACGTAGGGCGCCCACCGCCAGTTCGCCGAGTGCCACTGGGTGACCTGCGAGGGCTGGGACAGGTAGCGGTAGGCCTGCCACGTAGTGGCGATGAAGTTGGCGTGGCCGATCAGCACCGCGGAGGCCGCGATCAGCACGACGGTAACGGCGGCGGCAACCCAGGCCAGCAAGATCAGGTCACCGGGTAGTCCGGCCCGGTCCCGCGTGAGCCGCACCGCCAGGTAGGCGACCATCGTCGCTCCTACCAGGGGCACCGCGACCCCGTGTGACCACACGGCCGCGGTGAGCAGCACCCCGGCTGCGGCCAGCCATCCGCGCCGCCACCGCGGCGAGCACGGCATCGCCAGGCATGCCAGCGCGCCGGCGGCGTACGACACCACAGCGGAATCGGGGTAATCCGTCCCCCACGCGGTCACCAGCACCGGCGAGGAGAGCACCACCAGGACGCCCACCACTGCGGCGGGGCGGCCGTAGAGGCGGCGCAGCAGCAGGTAGACCGGGGCCACCGCGATCAGCGCGAGCAGGTAGCGCAGCACGAAGAACCCACCCGCCGGGCCGAAGGCCAGGTAGGCCAGCCTGGCGGGCACCAGGAACCCGACCCGTGCGCTCTCCCGCAGCCGGGCGGTGGATGCGTAGACGGCCGCGTAGCGGGTGAAGACCTGATGCGGGTCAATGATGTAGATGGTGTGCAAGGCCGGGTCGGGCAGGTCGCTCGGCGCCATCAGCCGGAGCCGCAGCACCAGCGCCGCGACCGCCGGGGACACCGCCACGCCCAGCGCCTCGAGCCAGGCTGCCCAGATGGCCCGCGACCGAGCCGGCCAGCCCTCGGGGCCGGGGCTGCGGACGCCGGAATCGGCGGGCCCAGACCGGTTCGAGACAGTTTCCACGGCGCCCAGTATGTATCGCACCGGACTCAGCCGAGTCAGGATGAAACGTGCATCGGCTGTCTATACCGTGGATTGGGTTGCTCTTTACCATAAATTGGGTTTATCCCTTCTATGCTGCCCTGGTGCTGAACGGTCACAGAATCGCCGTGGTGATGCCGGCCTACAACGCCGAGGCAACGCTGGCCCGCACGCTTTCGGAGTTGGACCGCGACTTAATCGACGAGGTCGTGCTCGTCGACGACGCCAGCACCGACGAGACGGTCGCGCTGGCCGGTCGGCTCGGCCTCGAGCCGATCAGCCACGAGCGCAACCTGGGCTACGGGGGAAACCAGAAGACCTGTTACCGGCGTGCGCTCGAGCTCGGCGCCGACATCGTCGTGATGGTGCACCCGGACTACCAGTACTCGCCGCTGCTCGTCCCCGCGATGGCCTCCATGATCGCCTACGGCGAGTACGACCTGGTGCTCGGCTCGCGGATCCTCGCCCAGAGCCCGGTCGCCCGCGGAATGCCCCGCTACAAGTACGCCGCGAACCGGTTCCTCACCCTGGCCGAGAACATCGTGCTCCGCCAGAAGCTGTCCGAGTACCACACCGGCCTGCGCGCGTTCAGCCGCAGCCTGCTCGCCGCCGTCCCGTTCGAGCGCAACTCCGATGACTTCGTCTTCGACAACCAGATCCTTGTCCAGAGCCTGGCGGCGGGCGCCCGCATCGGTGAGCTGTCCTGCCCGACCCGCTACCAGGCCGACTCATCGTCGATAAACCTGAGGAGGAGCATCCGCTACGGCGTGGGCGTGCTGCAGACCTCGGTTCAGTACCGGCTGCACCAGCGCCGGCTTCGCCGCTACTCCTACCTGGACATCGACCCTGCCCTCGCGCTCCCGGGCCATGGCGCGGCGCACGACACGGCCGGTGCATCGGCCGCAGAAGCCGAGCCGGCTAGCCGCGGGAGATCTGGGAACAGCTGAGCACGACCTTCCAGTGGTGCACCGATATCGGTGTGATCGGCACCGCCGCCCGGGGAGCGCCGTGGCTGCACCGGATGCGCGCGTTGTTCAGGGCCGCCGACCAGGTCGGCGCCGACCGGGCGGGGTCCGGGGCGCGGTACGTCGTGACGGCTGAGTAGCCCAGGCACACCAGCAGCGCGGCGCACAGCACCGCCGGGACCGGCCGGTAGGCATCGGCCCAGCGGAGGTGATCCGGCCGGCGCAGGGCACCGTCGAGCATGACGGTCACGGCGAACACGATCAGCAGCAGCGGCCCGACGTAGTACCGGTAGGCGGGCGGCTGCCCGATGGTCATGCCGTCGAGCACAACCGGCACGGCAAAGAAGACGAGAGCATAGACGAGTGTCACCGACGCGGCGGTGAACGAGCGCAGCCTGCCGGTGGCGACGACCAGTGCCCATGCCGCGGCGATGGCGATCACCGCGACGGCGCCAAGCGCCGGCCACGGGGCGGAGTACCGGGCACCGAAGAAGCCCTGGCCGACCACGCCCGAGACGAACAGGCTGGTCAGCTTGCCCGGAACCACGGTGGTGTACGACGCGCGCCCGGTGGCGCCAACCATGATCAGCGTCTGCATGCCGAACCCGGCCAGCGCGGCCACCGGGATCACCGAAGCGCGGTCGGCCAGAAACACCAGCAGGCGCAGGCCAGCGAGCGGGATGAGGAGGATCCCGAACGGGCTGCTCATGGTCGCGAACAGCACCGTCACCACGCCGATGGCGATCGGCAGCGGGCGCCGCGGGTTCCACAGCAGGACCACGACGGCGGCGAAGAACAGGAACCACTGCAGGTTCGCTATCGAGCCGATCGTCTCCTGCCCGACCGGGCACGCGGCGATCAGCAGGGCCGGGACGACGCGCAGCCACGGGTTGCGGATGAACGGCGCTGACGCGCGGTAGACGATCGCGGCGAGCAGGCCGAGCGCGATCGCGTCGCCGACGGCGATACCGGCCGCGCCCCACTTGACCGGGAACAGCGCGGCGGCGGCCGCGACCGTCCGCGGCCCGGCGTGCATGTACCCGCGGTAGGTGTTGAAGAAGACGTCAGGGAGCGCGGCGTGCTTCGCCGCGGCGTAGAACACCTGGCCGTCCTCGGCCCACAGCGTGTTCATGCCCTGCGCGCCCAGCCGCAGGCCCGCGGCCAGGGCGGCGGCCAGGCCGACCGCGAGAGCGGCCAGCGTCGCGGTACGGGCAGACGTGTCATCCGCCGGGAAGACATCCCTGGCAAGCCAGTCTCGTGCCCGCCGGGCCGTGGCCGTGACCCTGCCGTGCGAGCCGCCGTCGTCGGGCGTCTCGACGTCGACGGCCACCGGGCTCACCGGCACTGCGACGACCCCCGGACCTGGATGATTCTCAGTTCGTGCACGCCCGCATACTTGGCCGTCAGCCCTTCCTTCCGCAGCGCCGCGCTCCACGCCGCGTACTCGCCCGTGGAGACGTGGGTGCGGATCAGCCAGATCGGGCTGCAGGACCGCTGCCGGGACTGAGCGACCGCCTGCGACAGCGCCGCGGCAACGGCCGAGTTGGTCCGGTTGAACGCCACCACGATGCGAGGCTGATCCGGGAAGTATGCCTCATAGTCCTGCGCCACGTACGGATCTGTCCGGCGGGCCGCCTGGCCCGGCGTCCAGTAATAGGCGAACCCCCAGTTGCTGCTCAGGTTCACCAGGATCACGTCGTCGGGCCGGGCGTGGTCGGCCACGTACAGCGTCTGGGCACGCTCATCCTCGGCCGGGATCGAGTGGATGCGAATGTACGACGCGTTGTTGACGGTGAAGCCCGCGATGGCCAGAACCGAGATCGCGATCACCAGGACCGGCGTCCACTCCTTGAGCAACGGCTGCAGCGCTGCGCACACCCCGACCACGCCGATCGCGGCTGTGACGGCCGTGATAACGAAAAGGAACGTGGAAGTCCGCAGGTCGAGGAACGGGTACTTGTGCACGGCCGAGATCGCCATCATCTCCGGGTACAGCGCGGCCAGGGTGATGGCCGTGGCGGGCCTGTCCAGCCACAACACGGTGACCACCCCGGCCAAGAACAGCGGGAGCCCCAACCACACCGGCCCCAGGCCGAAGATGTTGTGCACGGCGGTGAACGCCCCGGTTATGAACGTGATCGAGGCGTGCAGGCCCTGCCGGAGCGGCAGGTAGTAGTAGCGGAAATGCGGGCTGTACACGAGACCCGCGTTGACCGCGGCCGCGTAGAACGCCTTGTAGACCACGAGCATCAGGATGGCGGTGATCGCGCCGACGGCGACCGACTCGCCGAGCCGGCGCCAGGCCCGGCGGGCGAGCTGGACCAGGCACACCGCGGCGAAAGCCCCCGCGCCGATGAACGCGACGGCGTCGCTGAACAGCATGCCGCCCCAGACGGCCACCGACAGCGCGGCCAGCCGGGGCCGGGACCACTCGCGCTCCAGCCGTGCGGTCAGCGCCAGCACCAGCAGCGACAAGCAGGCGTCCGCCGTGTACTGCTTCAGGTCGTTGCGGATGAGCATCGAGGGGACCAGCAGCGCGGCGATCGCGGCCAGCACCCCGGCGGCGACCGCGGACTCCCGCTGCCGCCAGCCGAGCTGCCGGGCGAACCAGTACGCGATCACCACGGCCACGCCGGCGAACGCGAGCGGCATCAGCCGGCCCGACTGGGTACCCGGCATGTTGATCACTCGCAGCACCGCCGCCCAGCCGATCGGCGTGCTGTCGACGACCGCGCGCAGCTGCGACAGCGGGAACTTGGTGGTGATCGCCACCCAGGACTCGTCGTTCCAGTACGACGTCGTGAGGATGTACGGGACGTCGTGGACGACCAGGACGAGCAGCCCGAGCACCAGCGCGAGCAGATGTTCCAGCGTCAGCCGCCGCCGGATGGCCGCGCCAAGCCCGGCTGGCCAGCCTCTGGCCGCAGCCACAGATCCCGCCTCCGCTGCATCAGGAACGGGCGGCAGCGTGTCCTCTAGGCGCAAGTCGTACCGCCCCCCCTAACCACGCGGTCTTGCCGCCCCAGATCACGTATCCCCCCTGGATCGGACAATGAGGTCGGCGAGCAGGGCGAGTGACCCGATGATCAGCCCGCTCACGAAGATCAGCACGGTGTTGACCGCGAACAGCAAGGGATGCACGACCATGTCGTAGATCCCCTTGGCGATGCCGAGGCCGATCAGGAACAGCGCCAGCGGCATCAGCACCTTGAGGGGGTTGAAGTACATCACCATCCGCAGCACCTGGAGGATGTAGCGGTAGGCGTCCCTGACAAAGCGGAACTTCGACGTTCCCGCCCGCTTCGCATATTCGATCGGGATATAACGCACATCGTGCTGGTTGGACAGGAAGGCGATGGTGATCGTCGTGACGCAGGAGAATCCCGGCGGCAGCAGCCGCAGGTAGGGCAGGGCGACCTTGCGCCGGAAGGCGCGCAGCCCGGAGTTCAGGTCCGGGATCTGGGAATTGGTCAGCCGCTCGGCGAGCTTGCGGATGAACCACTTGGCCGGCACCCGCAGGTACTTGTGGGTGCCCTCCTCGCTGGTCCTCGCCCCCACGACCTGATCCAGCGTCGGGTCCTTCTCGAGCATCTGGACGAGCTCGGGCATGCGCTCGTTCGGGTAGGTCATGTCCGCGTCGGTCCACACCACGATCTCGCCGCGGGCCTGCTGAGTGCCGATGCGGCGCACGGTGCCCGCGCCCCCGTTGCGGTGGAAGTGCACGACCTGCAGCTGCGGGAAGCTCGGCGCGGCCTCGTACAGGCGCGCGAGCGTCTCGTCGGTCGACGAGTCGTCGTAGGCAAGGAGCTCGTAGGTGTAGCCGCTGGTGTCCATGGCGGCGCAGATCCGGGTCACCTCGGCGACGACGTGGTCCTGTTCGTTGTAGCAGGGCAGGACGATTGAGACGTAAGGGCTGTCGTGCTGGGACTCCGGCGGAACATTCACAGCCGCCGAGGTTACTACCGTTTGCGAAGGTTCTGCATCGAAGCCGTCGAGAGAGGCAGTCATGGCGTGGGCTCCGACATGTAGACGTTTACGTTGAACGGAATCGTGTGCAGCGGCGGGGCGGTGAGCGCGTTCATGTCCTGGGTGCTGCGCAGCCTCATGACCTGCCGGATCGGGGCCCCGAACCGGACGAGGGGCTTTCGCGTGCCGGCCAGCAGGACCGGGCGTCTGCCCGCCCGCTCGATGCCCCGCACGACCTGCTCGGTGCTGGCCACGTGCGCGCGGTCGATCTCTGCCACCGGCACGCCGCACATCCCGCGGACGACCTCGTCGAGCCTGCTGGCCTCGCCGCCGCCGCCGCTGTCGATGAAGACGACCGATGCGTCGCGCGGGATCGCCGCACACAAGCCGTTCACCGCAGGGATCTCCCCGCCGTAGGTGGTCTTGAACGCCAGGCCCACCGCGGCGATGCGGATCCCGACCGGGCCGCCCGACCGGGCCCGCAGGCCGAATGTGGTGATCGTGGCGGGCAGCACCAGGAGAACCACGCCGCAGGCGGCGAGGCTCAGGTACAGGCTCCGGGGGATGTCCATCCGCCGGACCCGGTCGAGCAGCCAGTCCGCGCCCCAGACCGCCAGCAGGATGAAGCCGGGCAGCACGGTGGGCACGAGCCGGCGGCTCGCCCACGGGTTGTCCGGGGTGATCGACGGGCTGTACAGCGTCGTGACGATGGCCCACGCGAAGATCATCAGGGGCAAGACCCAGGTCGGCGCCTGCCCGCGCAGGCACCTGCGGGCGAGCAGGGCGGCCCCGACGGTGCCGAACGCCACCGCGGGCACGCCGATGTACCAGAAGACCCAGTGCATGCTGAGCTCGTAGTACAGCCGGTGCGGCTGGACCGCCAGGTGATCGGCCCGCTGGTAGCCGGCGATGATGGAGTCGAAGAACTTGCCGGAGTTGCCGCGCACCGTCTGGAAATACGGGCGGAGGGTGAAGCCGATCACGACCAAAACGGCGAGCGCGGCCGCGGCGTTGGGCAGCCACTTGCCGCGTATCTTGGGCAGACCCTTGTCCCAGCGCCACGCCATCCCCGCCAGCGTGGCGATGATCACGACGCCGGTGATCAGCGCCAGCGGCACCAGCGAGCTCTTGATGCTGGCCAGGTACGGCCTGCTCAGCACCAGTCCGTCGACGCTGCCGTACAGGCCGCCGACCACCAGCCCGCCGATCAGCGGCACTGCCTGCCGCGAGCGGCCAACCAGCAGGATGCCGCAGTACGGGATCACCGGCAGGATGTCGCTCGCCCCGTCGATGCGCACCAGTAGCGTCAGGCCCAGAGCCAGGCCGCCGAGCGCGGCGATCACCCTGGCGCCTGCCCTGTCCTCGCCGAGCGAGTCGATGACCAGGCAGAGGCCGCCAAGGAACAGGATCTGCGCGAGCGGCTCGCTGTAGGTGGAGCGGCTGGTGAACTCCTCGGGCAGGGATACCGCGAGGACGAGGGCCGCGAGCGGGGCCCAGCGCGGACCGGCGAGCCGGGCGGCCAGGCCGCCGAACGTCAGCACCGCGCACGCGCCGAGAATCGGGGCCATCGCCACCGCTGCGGTCACGCCGCCGATCCAGAACCCGCCGGCCAGGATCATCGGCAGGCCGGCCATGAACTGCGGCACGACCGAGTTCCCGACCTGGTAGTAGGCGAAGCTGGAGAACGTGAGCCCATGATGGGTGCCGCCGAAGGCCGCGGTGTCCTGCGGTATCGGCAGTGAGCCGTGCTTGGAAATCCAGTTCGCGAACTGGATGTAGGACGCCGGGTCGCGGGTCACGATGATGAACTGGGAGTGGTAGATCAACTGATCGACGCCGAACGCGATCGCGATCGCAACCACGGCGACAACGGCCCACCATGGCGTCCGCGCTTGCCCGGTTGCGGGCGCCGCACCCGCACCCGGCCACCGGGCGGGCAGCCAGCGCAGGCCGATCACCGCCAGGACAGCCGCCAGCGGCACCGAAAGCAGCAGCATGGCCACGGGGGTGAAAACACCGGCGAGCAGCAGCGGCAGGCCGACCAGGAGCCACGCCATCACCAGCAGCGCGGGCAGCACAGACAGCCGCCCGAGCAGCCGCCCCGCGGCGTCTGGCGGCGCTGCCGCCTGGTCACCGCCGGCGACGTTGCCCGCCGCCGAACCGGCGTCCGACCTGGCCCTAACGCTCATCGCGGCTTCACCTTAAACGGAACGCTGGCCGCGATTCTCGGCGGCCCGCTCCGATGCAGCACGATGTAGCCACGGCGCCGGAAGACGACCCGGTAGCCGCTGCGCTCGAGCAGCGCGACGCGCTGCTTCTGCTCGAGCACGCTGCGGAAGGTGAACTGCCGCGCCCGGATGTTGGCCACGACCCAGGGCGCCCCCAGCGGCGGGGTCCCGCCGTCGCCGTCCCAGAGCAGCACCGTGTCCCTGGACGACAGCGCCGGGCCGACGAAGTTCGTGGCCGCGACGACGACGCCGCTCGGGACCGTGGCCGCCGCCGCGGCCTCCACGTTCGCGGCCGGCGTGCGCCGGTAGAACGACGGGTGCAGGGCGGGCCCGAAGGCGAACCGGGGGACGAGGAAGACCGCGACCGCGCACATCGCGGCCGCGCAGCCAAGCGCCACCGTCCCTGGCGTGCCCCGGGCAGCCCGCGGCTCGGGGACCCGGGTGGTGTCCTGGGCGTCCGCCGCGGCGGCTCCCGGCGGCCCAGCCCCGGCGGCAGCCGCCTGCGCTCCGTTGGCCGTGGCCGTCGCCGTATCAGGCGGTACCGCCTCGGCCGGCCGTCTCGAGCGCCCACCGGCGAGGTAACGCCGGAAGAGCAGCGACCGGTCCAGCCGGGCGGCGCCATCCACGGCCGCGCACGCCAGGATGATCACCAGGTAGGCGTTGTATTGGTATGACGTGACCCACCAGTTACCGAACAGGTTCGCCATCATCCGCTCGAGCAGCAGCGGGATCGTGGCCAGCGCGATCGGTGACCGCAGCGGCAGGAAGCAGAACGCGCCGAACAGCCAGAGCATCGTGACCAGCTTGACCCGCGGCGTGATCAGCAGCTTCAGCGAGCTGAGCGGGTGGGTGACCAGGTGCCCGACGGCCTGCTGGCCATTGGCGCCCAGGGCCGTATACGCCCAGTAGTAGTCCGAGCGGCCGCCGAAGGCCGGGATCAGGACGTACGTCGCGATGACGGTGTCCAGGAGGCCCCCGACGATCAGGAGGCAGCCCACCAGGACCTGCCTGCGCACGACCCGGGGCCGCGCCGCGGCGAGATAGATGCCGATGCCGGCCACCAGCAGGCCCATGTCCTCCTTGACCAGGAGCAGGGCCGCGAGCGCGATCAGGGCCGTCCGCAGCCGGCCCGCCTGCAGCCGCTCCAGCGCGATGGCGATGAGCAGCGGGGCAAACGCCACCTCGTGGAAGTCGAACGCCAGGGCCGAGGCGATCGGCCAGCTCAGCGCGTAGGCCACGGAGACGAGGTAAGCGGCCACGGTTGCTTTTCGCCCACCGCGCCCGCCCCGGCCCCCGCCGAACGCCCGCCGCGTGAAGACCCACAGCGGCGGGATCGCGAGCGCGAACAGCACCGCCTGCGCAACCAGCAGGGTTTGCGGGCCGCTAAAGATCCAGTAAAGCGGGGCCAGCGCCGCGAGGATCGGCGACCAGTGATCGCCCAGCTCGGAGAAGTGCGGGCCGAACCCGTTGTGCAGGCCCTTGATGATCGAGGTTCCGGGCAGGAAGTGCGAGTATGACCGCACCGCCTCGTCGAAGATCGCCAGATCGTACGACGAGGTCCGGAACGTGTAGAACTGCGCCAGCACGAACACGCAGTAGAGGGCGGCCATCACCGCAGTCAGCGCGCCGACCGCGATCAGGTGCGGGTTCCGCCACCTGCCCGCGCCCCGGTTCGCGTCTGTCTGGGCCGCGGCCTGCTCTGGCTGCCCCGGCTGGCTGGGCTGAGTCGGCGGGGTGCCCTCCGTGGTCGTTCCGGTGCCCATGGCTGCGGAGACTATCCGACCAAACCGCGGCTTGGGCCGGTAAGGTACCGGTTCGTACCCGCAACATCAGACATGGGATACCTGCGCCTTTCAAGATCGGACGGCGTGGTCATACCCCGCCCGGCCGCGGCCAGCCTCACCGGCAGCCCGCGCCGCCAACCTGTATCACGCCGAGGCCGGCTCGACCGGCCCGCGCAAGAGTTACCTTCTGCTGGCGCAACGCTACCCTCCAGGCCAGCTTCTCTTGGGCCGAGAGGTGAGTGCGGACCACCCAGATCCGGGAGCAGGCATGCTGCCGCGCCGCAGCCAGTGCCTGTGCCAGCGCCTCGTCAATCGCGTCCCGGTTACGGTTCCGAACCACGACGATGTCCCGCTGATCAGGGAAATACGCCTCGTACCCCTGCGCGACCGCGGTAGAGGGTCGCATGGCCGGGTCGCCGACCCGCCAGTAGTAGGCAAACCCCCAGTTACTGCTGAGATTCACCAGGATCATGTCACCGCGCGCCTCCCGGGCGGCGATGTAGCTCACCTGGTCGCGCACGTCCTCGTTCGGGATCGTCCTTATCCGCACGTACGGCGCGGCTCCCGCGACGAAGAGCACCAGCGCGATGGCGGCAAGCGCGCCGGCGAGCAGGCCCTTGAATCGCGGCAAGAGGAGTGAACAGACCCCGGCCAGCCCGATCGCGCCGACCGCGGCGGTGATCGCGAAAAGGAAGGTCGAGGTCCGCTCGTCGAGGAATGGGTACTGGCGCAGCGCAGAGAGGGCGAGCAGTTCTGGCCACAAAACGGCAACCGCGACCGCGGTGGCCGGCCTGCCCAGCCGGAAAATCGTGACCAGGCCGGCAACAACCAGCAGGAACACCAACCAGATAGGCCCGAGGCCGAAATAGGCGCCAACCGCGTGGAACCTGGATGTCACGAATTCCAGATCTGCGTGCAGGCCCTTGGCGGCCGGCAGGTAGAAGGCGCTCCAGTAGGACTTGAGACCCGGATAATCCGCACGCGCGTCGAACTCCTTGTACACCGCAAGCATGAGGACGGCCGTGCACGCGGCGGTGACGGCGGTCTCCGCCAAGTGGCCCCAGGCCCTCCGGCACAGCTGGACCACGAGAAGCGCCCCGAAAGCCGCGGCCCCGACGAACGCGACGGGATCGCTGAACAGCATGCCGCCCCAGACGGCCACCGAGAGGCAGGCCAGCCCGCCGCGCGACCAGTCCCGCTCCAGCCGCGAGGTCAGCACCAGCACCAGCAGCGACAGGCAGGCATCGGCGGTGTACTGCTTCAGGTCATCGCGCACGAGCATCGCCGGGACGAGCAGCACGGCGATCGCCGCCAGCAGGCCGGCGGCGACCGAGATCTCCCGCCGTCGCCAGCCGATTCCGCGACCCAGCCAGTAAGCGATCACCACGGCGACCCCGGCGAACGCGAGCGGCAGCAACCGGCCCGTCTGTTCGCCGCGCTCGGTGAACAGGCGCAGCAGCAGGGACCAGCCGATCGGCGTGCTCGAGGTTGTCTCCCGCAGTTGCGGGAGCGGGAACCTGGTGGTGACGGCGACCCAGGCCTCGTCGGTCCAGAACGGCTGCCGGAGCAGGTATGTCACGTTGTGGACCACGACGACGAGCAACCCGAGCGCGAGCACTGCCAGGTGCTCCGGGGTCTTCAGCCGCAGTGCCATTCGCACGCGGGCGAGCCCGCCTGCGGGTACGGCGCCCGGCTCCGCTGAAGTAGTAGTGGGAGCGGATCCGGTCGCCTCACGGTTCAGGGACACCTGAGCTCCGGCCTTGTGTCGGTCAGCATCTGTGGCTGGCAACCCGCCGTCCAGCCGGAGCAAATCCTATCGAATCAATGGGTTAAGCCGGCTGTTATGCGGAATCCATGCCAAACCTGGCCATCAGCTATGCCGGATTCATGCCAAACCTGGCCATCAGCTGCCGTTCCTCATCGGGGGTTGGCGGCTTGTCACGAAGCCATAGGTCGTGGAGTCCAGCGAAGTACGCGTCCATGGCCGGCGCATGGATCACCAGCAGCCTGGCCTCTTGCTCTCCGGCATTGCCGAACGTGTGCCCGGTGCCGCGGGGAACCAGAACGAACCCCTCGGGCCCGACCTCCAGGTCCTCACCCTCGACGGTGACCCCCACCAGACCGTCGAGAACGAAGTACGCCTCCGAGCAGTTCATGTGGCAGTGCGGAGGCGGGCGGCGGCCGCCGGGCGGCAGCGTGCGCTCCATCAGCGAGAAGTCGCCGCCGTCCTGCTCGGCCAGGGCCTTGAAGAGCATCACGCTGCCACGGGCCGTGTAACGCCGCTCGCCCTCGCCGCGCTGCACGACCCGAGTGCTCACCCGCCCAACGTTACCGCGGGCGGCTCCGGCCGCCGGGCCCGCGTGATCAGCAGGCCGGCGCTGACAACGCCGGCGGCGCCGAAGAATGCGATGATCAACACCAGGCCGTTGCGGTATGCAGCCAGCGGGTCTCCAGCAGTGATATGGGAGAGGACAGCGACCAGGCTGGCGACCCCGAGCACGGTGCCGACCTGACGGGCCATGTTGAGGATCCCGCTCCCGGTGCCGAAACGGTCCGGTTTCAGCGAGGCCGTGCCCGCACCAAGCAGCGACGGGATCGTCAGGCCGACCCCGGCACCGCCGAGCAGCTGGGCCGGCAGCAGGTGCGTCAGGTACGCCGGGTGGGTCTGGATCTGGCTCAGCCAGAGCAGCTGAGCGCCGGCGTTCACGAGGCAGCCGATCACCGCGACCCGGCCGGGACCGCCGAGCCTGGCCGCCAGCCACGGCGCGGCCACCCGGGCAAACGGGAGAACCATGAGCGGGCCCGGCCCGATGGCCAGTCCGGCCCGGATCGCGGAGTAGTGCCACACCCCGGTCAGGAACTCGACCGAGTTGAGCACGAAAGCACCGAACGCGGCGTAATAAAGGATCGAGGCCGCAAAAGCGCCGCTGAAGGACCGCGAGCGGAGCAGCCCGAGCTCAATCACCGGGGAATGGTGCCGGTGCGAGCGGAAGACCATCGCCGCGCCGCAGGCCAGCGACGCCAGGAGCAGGCCCACGAAGCCGGCCGAGCCCCATCCCCAGTCCGGCGCCTTGACCAGCGCCAGGGCGACCAGCGCCACGGCCGCGGCCAGCAGGCCGGCGCCTGCCACATCGGGCCGCCCCGTGACGTGGTCGTCCTTGCTCTCCGGCACTACCTTTCTGGCCATCAGGATGGCGACGATGCCGACCGGCAGGTTGATCCAGAACACCCAGCGCCAGCTGAACTGAACCAGGCTTCCCCCGATCACCGGCCCGAGCGCGGCACCGAGGGCGCCGATGGCCGACCAGGTACCGATGGCCCGGGACCTTGCCTCGGCCGGAACGGCGGCGAGCAGCAGCGACAACGACGCGGGGACCATCAGGCCCGCCCCGGCCGCCTGCACGACCCGGGCGGCGATCAGCGCGGCCACGCCGGGCGCCAGGCCGCAGAACAAGGAGCCGACGACGAATGCGGCCAGCCCCGCGACGAAGAGCTTGCGGCGGCCGACCCGGTCGGCCCAGCGCCCGGCCGGCACGAGCACCGCCGCGAAGACGATCGTGTAGCCGTTGAGGATCCAGGACAGCGAGCCCAGGCCGGTGCCCGCGTACTCCCGGCCAATGTACGGAAAGGCCAGATTGACAATAAACAGGTCAAGACTGGACATAAAGACTGCCAGGGACAGAACGCCGACGACAGCCGTCAGCCTGCGGGCGCTGAGGGTGGTGTCCGGTGGCGCTGCGGTCGTCGCGGGGCTGAGGCTCACGGGGCGTCTCCCTGGAGTTAGTCCGGAATCTGGATGTACGATATCAGGGTGCATCCAGATTTCAAACCCACCGCGTATACTGACGGCATGACCGCCGTAACCAGCCAGCCGCGTGCGTGCTCGATCGCGCGCGCGCTCGACATCGTCGGCGAGAAGTGGGCCCTGCTCGCCGTGCGCGAGGTGTTCCTCGGCAACCGCCGGTTCGATGAGATGATCCGGCGGACGGGCGCCCCAAGGGACACGCTCGCCGCACGCCTCCGCACGCTGGTCGCCAGCGGGATCTTGGAGCGCCGGCAGTACTCGGAGCACCCGGCCCGCTACGAGTACCGGCTTACCGAGGCCGGCCGCGATCTTTACCCGGTGATCGTCACGCTGATGCGCTGGGGCGACAAGCACCTGGCGGGCGAGGACGGGCCGCCCCTGGTCCTCGAGCACCACTGCGGGCATCGCCTCGAGGCACGGCTGGTGTGCGAGTCGTGCGGAGAGGCCGTCGATCCCAGGGACACCACGCCGGTTACCGCGAACGCCTGACGCATCGGGTCCGCCGCCCCGCGCCCGCCATCGATGTACCAATGGGTCGCCTCTATTGAGCCCTTTGGTACGTCCATGCGCGTGCCACCCCAGCGGAGTCCGGCCAAGGCGTGATCAGCCACCTCGGCGGAATCACGGCCACTGTCCACCACGATCGCCTCGGCGGAATCACGGCCACCGCAACTGGTGTTGTTACTGGTGCGGTTGTTATTCAGTGGGCGCTTCGTTAGCCCCCCGCAACCCCTCATCCAGCGCGGTTTCAGTCAAGCCACGCATGCCCAGAGCCCAACACGAAATGGAGTTCCTTCCATGCGCCCTCGGCATGGCCAGACACTGACCGTCACCCGACCAGGACGGCGGGTGCTCATACTTCCCCGGCTCAGCTGGCCGCTACTTTCCCGGCTCAGCTGGCCGCGCTGGCGCGGCTTGGCGGCCGTGGCCGGTATCGCCGCGACGCTCGTGCTTGCGCTCGTCGGCGCCGCTGCGCCGCGGACCGCGGCCGCACCACGGACCCGCGCGGCTGCTCCGGCCCGCGCTGCCGCACGGCGCACGTCCTGCAGTTCGGTGGCCCACATCGGTGACTCAACGTCGGCGGACCTGATCTCATCGGCCGACCTGCCCGACCCTGCGCAGCAGCTGCCCGCTCGCTACGCCGACGTCGGCGTCCGGCACCTGCAGATCGACGCCTCGGGCGGACGATCGATCGTGGAGACGCTCCCCGGCCAGGTGAACGGCTACAACGTGGCCCTCTCCTGGTGGAATGAGGGGTATCGCGGCTGCTGGGTGTTCGCGCTCGGCACCAACGACGCGGCGAACGTGGCCGCTGGCTCCAGCGTCGGGATGATGGCGCGCATCCGGGAGATGATGTCCGTGGCGCACGGCGAGCCGGTGATGTGGGTCAACACCGTCACCCAGCTCAGCAGCGGCCCCTACGCCGAGGCCAGCGAGCAGCTCTGGGACGACACTCTGCTGCGCGCCCTCGCCATGTACCCGAACATGCGGATCTTCGACTGGGCCGCCGTGGCACAGCCCAGCTGGTTCCTGGCGGACGGTATTCACTACAACTCCGCCGGGTGCGCGGCCCGCGCCCAGGCCATCGCCGACGCGCTCGCCCAGGCCTTCCCGCTGCATGGCCATAGCCGCAGTCCCATCGTCCGCTAGCCGCCGGGTTGAGCCGGCGCCGGGTAACGGGTTGAGCCTGCGCCGGGTAACGGGTTGAGCCGGCGCCGGGTAAAAGGTGAGCCAACCGCCGAGTAAAAGAATCGCCACGCGGGAGTAACCTTCTGCCGGGCCACCGCGGCCAGGGATTAGGTGAAGGGGCGACATGAGCGACGAGTCTTTCGTGCAGCTGTCCGCCAGCCAGCGAGGGCCGCTGGCCGACGTTGAACCTGCCGGGGCCATCGACGGGTCGGAACGCATCGAGCTGACGATCGTAACCCGGCGGCGCGCCGAGCTGCCGGTCGATGCGGCTGGCGTGCCGGTCAGGCTCACCAGGAGAGAGCTTCAGCACAGCTACGGAGCCGACCCGGCCGACCTCGAGCTCGTCGCCGACACGCTGTCCGGTCTCGGCCTCGAGGTCACAGGGCAGGACGCGGGCTCGCGCCGGGTCACCGTGGCGGGCACGGTCTCGGCGCTGGCGGCAACCTTCGGCGCGGAGCTGTCCATGGTCACGAGCCCGTTTCCAGGCGGATCGGAGCGGGTGGCGCACCGGTACCGCGAGGGCACCCTGCAGATACCGGCCGAGCTCGACGGCATCGTGGTTGCCGTGGTGGGCCTCGACAACCGCCCGCAGTCCCGGTTCATGGCCCGACGCGCCGACCCCGCCGCGGCCGGGACCTCCTACACGCCGCCCCAGGTGGCGCAGATCTATCAGTTCCCGGCCGGAACCGACGGCACCGGGCAGACGATAGGGATCATCGAGCTCGGTGGTGGCTATTCGGACACCGACCTGGACAGCTACTTCTCCGGCCTGGGCCTTTCCGTCCCCTCGGTGACCGCGCAGGGTGTTGATGGCGCCAGCAACGTGCCCGATCAGGCACCCGATGGCGCGGACGGCGAGGTGCTGCTCGACATCGAGGTGACCGGCTCGGTGGCACACGGAGCCGCCATCGTGGTCTATTTCGCGCCCAATACCGACCAGGGTTTCATCGACGCGGTGACCACCGCGGTCCATGCAACGCCGACCCCCGCGGCGGTGAGCGTCAGCTGGGGCCAGTCGGAGGACTCGTGGACCGCCCAGTCCAGGTCCGCCCTTGACGCCGCGTGCGCCGACGGCGTGGCGCTCGGCGTGACCGTGTGCGTGGCGGCGGGCGATGGCGGCAGCGGCGACGGCGTCACCGGCAGTCAGCCGCACGTTGACTTCCCTGCTTCCAGCCCGAACGCGCTGGCCTGCGGCGGCACCAGCCTGCAGGCGGATCCGGCCACCGGGGTGATCAGCTCGGAGACCGTGTGGAACGACGGCTCGAGCGGCGGCGCGACCGGTGGCGGGGTGAGCGACGAGTTCGCGCTGCCGACCTGGCAGGCCAGCGTCGGCGTGCCGGACACGGCGTCCGGCAGTTCCGGCCGCGGCGTGCCTGACGTGGCGGGCAACGCCGACCCCAATACCGGCTATCAGGTCCTTGTCGATGGCCAGTCGACGGTTATCGGCGGCACGAGCGCCGTCGCCCCGCTCTGGGCTGCGCTGATCGCCCGGCTGGCACAGGGGGCGGGCAAGACGTTCGGGCTGATCCAGGAGCAGCTGTACGCCGGCGTTGTCTCCGGCGAGGCCGCGCCTGGATTCCAGGACATTACGAGCGGGAGCAACGGTGCGTACTCGGCCGGGCCCGGCTGGGATGCGTGCTCCGGCTTGGGCTCACCGGACGGCACCGCTTTGCTGACCGAGCTGACCTCCGCAACCGGCGAGGCGGCGACGGCAGCGCTCTAGCGCGGCGCGCCGAGCGTCGCCGGGGCGCCGTAGCGCTGCAGCACCTCGGGGACCGCCACCGTGCCGCCCTCGTCCTGGAAGTTCTCCATGATCGAGAGCAGTGCGCGGGCTGTCGCGCCGGTGCCGTTGAGCGTGTGCACGAACTCGAGGTTCCCGTCGCGGCGGAACCTGATATTCAGCCGCCGCGCCTGGTAGTCGGTGGTGTTCGAGCAGGAGGTGATCTCCCGGTACCGGCCCTGGGTCGGGAACCAGGCCTCGATGTCGTATTTCTTCGCGGCCGGGGCACCGAGGTCGCCCACGGAGATGTTCATTACCCGGTAGGGCAGGCCGAGGGCCTGGACGATTTCCTCCTCATATGCGAGCAGCCGCTCGTGGAACTCGCCGGACTGCTCCGGGGTGCAGTAGACGTACATCTCGACCTTGTCGAACTGGTGCACCCGGAACATGCCCTTGGTGTCCTTGCCGGCCGCCCCGGCCTCACGCCGGAAGTTCGTGGTGAACCCGGCGTACAGGGCGGGCAGCTGCTCCTCCTCTAGCCGCTCCTCCGCGTGGATCCCGGCGAGCGCCACCTCGGAGGTGCCGGTCAGGTAGAGGTCGTCCTTTTCCAGGTGGTAGAGGTTGGACTCCTCGGTCGGCAGGAAACCGGTTCCGTACATGGACCGCTCGCTGGCCAGCACCGGCGGCAGCACGAGCAGGAAACCCTTGTCGGCCAGGGTGTCGATGACGAACCGGTACAGCGCCATCTCGGCCAGCGCCACGTCCCCGATCCGGTAGGCGAACCTGGAGCCCGACAGCCGCGCCCCCCTGGCCATGTCGATCCAGCCGCGGGACGACCCCAGGTCCAGGGCATCCTTGGGCTCGAAGCCGAACTTCGGCTGCTCGCCCCAGGTCCGGACCAGCTCGGCGTCATCCTCGTCCATGCCGTCGGCGGCGGTGGGATCGGGCAGGTTCGGGATCTTGGCGAGCAGCTCGTCCCGCTCGCGGGCGGCGTGCGCCTGCTCCTCGGTCGCCGCGGCGAACTCCGCGGCGAGCTGCCGCAGTTCGGCCAGCTCGTCGGGTCCCGGCTTGCCCTTCGACGACCTCTTCTGCGCGGCGCGGAGCGTCTCCGCCCGCTCCGTGTGCTCACGCCATCTGGCGTCGATGGCGAGCAGCGCGTCAAAGTCCTTTGCTGCGCCTCGCCGGGCCAGCGCGGTACGGTACCGGTCGGGCTCCTGCCGGGCCGCTTTCAGATCGATCACCTTGGCGAGTTTAGCGGGGCGGTCCGGGCACGGCCGAGCGGTTTACGGCTGGCCGGGCGTCGGGGCGGCACCCGTTTCCGGCAGGCATACCGGGTCCTGCCCCGCGGCGCGTTCCGGCACCGCAGTACGGGGTCGTCCGGTGCGGGTCGCCAGCACCGAGCCGCCGAGGATCAGCGCGAACGCCACGGCCATCGCAGGCGTGAACCGCTCGCCGAGCACGGACACACCGAGCACAACGGCGACCGCCGGGTTGACGTAGGTGATCACGCTGGCCCGGGCCGGGCCTACCTCGGCGATGAGCCGGAAGAAAATGGGGAACGCCGCGGCCGTGCACACGACCGCGAGGCCCGCCAGCGCACCGATCACCCGCCAGGACGGCGCCGCCGACGGCCAGGCCAGCGCCGCAAGCGGCGCGTAGACGATCGCGGCGAAGCCAAGGCACACCGCGGTCATCCCCAGCGGCGGCAGGCCGCCGAGCCTCCTGCTGGCGATCAGCGGGCCGATCGCGTAGCACACCGCGACCAGCAGCACCTCGACGATCGACAACGCGTCGCCGCCCGCCGCCGTCGGAGCCGCCAGCAGCGCCACGCCGCCGAGGCCGGCCAGCAGACCCGCCCACCGCGTCGCGTTCAGGCGGTCGGTGCCACCGGTCAGCCTCGCGAGCACGACCACGACGATCGGTACCGACGCAACGAGCAGACCGCTCATCGAGCTGGACAGCTTGCGCTCGGCCTCGGACAGCAGCAACCACGGCGCGACGATCTCGACGCACGCGAACGCCAGCAGCCACCGCCAGTGCGGCAGCAGCGCGCCGATCTGCTTTCGGCTGATGGCAACGGGCAGCAACAGCGCCGAGCCGACCCCCACCCGGGCAAGCACGAGCACGGGCACCGGCACCCCGCCCACCGCGACCTTGATCAGCAGGTAGGGAATGCCCCAGATGATGCTCATCGCTGCGAACAGCGTCCAGCCCCGGCGGCTCACCGCTGGTCTCCCTCCGGTCGGCTCGATGGCGTCGCCAGTCAGGGCCGGGACCCATCAGGCTTGCTGCCATATTGACCGAAGATGTGCCGAGCCGTCTTGAACGCTCTTGCGGGGGCCGGCCGGGCCTACGGCGACTGGCACACGCCCGGCGGGCCGGGATCCACGCACACCCCGCCGGCGCCGGGCAAGCCCGAGCCGGAACCCGTCGAGTTGACGCCGCCCGCCGTCGGGGTCGGCGATGCGGCGCCCGACGGCGACGGGCTCGGGCTCGGGGCCGACGTTGACTTAACGGGAGACGGCGTGGGTGAGGGGGACGGCGAGCCGCCCTGGCCACCCCCGGACCGCTTGTGCGTCGGCCGCCGCGACTGCCCCGAGATGTTCCGCGATGTCGAGCCCGGCTGCGCGCCCGGGTCGTCCGCGTTGCCTCCCGGCGGAGCGACCGCCGCGGCGATGGGGGTGCCTGACCCGGCGGCCCCATTAGCCTGCGGATCGTGAATCCTGATGTCGACCGACACCAGAAGGATGTAGGCGACGGCAGCAGACATGACGATCACGAGTGGCGGGACGAGGATTGCCGGGTGGCCGCGCATGGCCGCGGCGCCGTTCCGGACCGTCGTCCGCATCCGGTCCACCATCACGGCGCCCAAGACGCCCGGGACCGGCAGCCGCGGGCCGTGTCCCATGCGGGCGCTGCTCCGCGCCCGGCGCAGGGCAGCCTGCCGTTGAGCTGCGGTCAGCCCGGGCAGCAGATAGATGATCGTGTCCTTGCCGCGGGCCACCGCCCGGATATGTAACCCGGCAGGCAGGTCTGCGTAACGGATCTTGATCACGTGCCGTGGACCTCGCAAATTATGCCGGAAACCGCTATTACCCTATTCATGATCAACAGACGGTGACGAGGCTATCACGAAGGATAGCTGCAATCCCATCGAATCAGGGAAATTGCATTTCGCAAACCGCTCGCCGCGCCGTGCAACAGACGGGCCCCGAGCCCGTGCTCAACAACCCCTCGCACCGCGAGGGAGTGCACTCCCGGTCGCCGTGCGCGCTCCCGGGCACGCTTGCGTTTGGGGTGGGGTGCCGATTTTGGGGGGAGTGCGGCGGGCGCAGCCCCCCGCAGGTCGGGCTACTCTCGCTTTGTCGGACCCAGGATGCCTGGTGGGAGGTACCGTGCCGCAGACCGGCGAGGCAGGCCACGGCGCCGCTGATGCGGTAGCCGGCTTCGGCGTGCCGGGGGCTGCGTCGGCTGGGCAGGCCAGGGACGGGATCGCGTCAGATGCCGACCAGGCGCAGCCCGGGGCCACATCCACCCAGGCCGCGGACACCCCAGCGCAGCCGGCAGCCGCCTCAGCACAGGCCGCGGCCGCTGCGGCCGAGGCCACCGCCGGGCGCCGACGGGGTGTGCCCATGCTGCTGGCGCTCGTGATCGCGATCGTTGGAGGGCTGGCGCTCGAGGCCGCGTTCCCGCCCACCGGGATCTGGCCATTCGCTGCGGTTGCCCCGGCGCTGCTCGTGATTGCGCTCTGGCGCCGGAGCCTGCGCGGCTCCTTCCTGGTCGGGCTCGCGTTCGGCCTGGCGTTCTTCGTTCCGCTGCTGTCCTGGCTGATCAACGTGGCCTGGTATGCGTGGGCCGCGCTTGCGATCGCCGAGGCCGTGATCTTCGGCCTGTTCGCGATCGGGCAACGGCTGATGCTGCGCCTGCCCGGCTGGCCGGTCGCGGTCGGCTGCTGGTGGGTCGGTGTTGAGGCCTTCCGTAGCCGCTGGCCGTACGCGTTTCCCTGGGGCAGGCTGGCGATGAGCCAGGCCCAGGCGCCCACCGCCCGCTGGGTGTCCATCGGCGGCCCGCCGCTGCTGACGTTCCTCTTGGCGCTCGCCGGAGCCACGCTGGCCTGGCTGGTGCTGGCCCCTTATCCGGTACGGCGCCGGATCGTGCCGGCGCTCGGCTTCGCCGCCGCAGCCGGGCTGGTCCTCGCGGGTGGCCTGCTGCCGTCGGGCGAGCCGGGTGCCGGCGTGCCTACCGCCGAGGTGGCCGCGGTGCAGGGCAACGTCCCGCACTCACGGACGCTGGCGAAGCAGCTGGCCGACACGGACGTCACCGGCAATCACGCCGCGGCCACCGAGCAGTTGGCGGCGCAGGTCAAGGCGGGCTCGCGGCAGGCGCCGGACGTGGTGATCTGGCCGGAGGACTCGGCCGACATCGATCCCAGCACGGACCCGTACATCTACGCCACCATCTCCGACGCCGTCGCCGCGATCGACCGCCCGGTGCTCATCGGCACGCTGCTGCAGAATCCGTTGCGCAACGCCGGGCAGCTATGGCTACCCGGCCGCGGGCCCGTCGCGATCTACGTGAAGCGCCAGCTCGTGCCGTTCGGCGAGTACATCCCGTTCCGCGGCCTGATCAGCTCGTTCTCCTCGCTGCCGTCGCTGCAGCCGGTGAACTTCACGGCCGGGCACAAGGCGGTGGTGTTCCACATCGGCAAGGTCAGGCTCGGCGACGTGATCTGCTACGAGGTCGGCTTCGACAACCTCGTCTCCTCCGAGGTCACCGCCGGCGCGAACCTGCTCACCGAGCAGACGAACGACGCGGACTTCGAGCTGGATGGCCAGCTCGGCGAGACGCTGCAGCAGCTCGCTATGGCCCGGATCCGCGCGATCGAGTTCGACCGCTCCATGGTGGTCGCGGGCACGACCGGGGTCAGCGCGATCATCGCGCCCGACGGGACGCTGATCAGCCAGAGCCGGACCTGGCAGCGCGCACTGCTCGAGGCGCGGGTACCGCTGCTGAGCAAAGCCACGCTGGCCGAACGGCTCGGCGAGTGGCCAGAGATCGGGTTCAGCGCGCTGGCCGTCGCGGCGCTGGCCGCGGGCGTGGCCAGTGCGATCGCCGAGCGGCGGCGGCGGTCGCGGCGGTCGCGGCGCGGCCAACCGCCGCTGCCTGCCGACAGTGGGGCCGCACGATAGGAGCGGGGCCGCACAATAGGACTGTGGCATTCTGGCGCGCGTTCGGCAGGCCGGTCCGTTATGCGGCGCTCGTCGCTGGCGTACTGCCCGCGCTGGCCTTCCCGGCGCCGAACCTGGAGTTCGTCGCGTGGTTCGGGCTGGTCCCCGGCATGCTGCTGTTCCGCTCAGCGCAGTCGGCCAGGGAGGCGGCGGTGCGCGGGTGGTGGTTCGGCACCGGGTTCCTGCTCGCCTCGCTGGACTGGCTGGCACCCAACCTGGGGCCCGGGCTGCTGCTCATCGCGGCGTTCATCGGCGCGCTCTGGACCATCTTCGGCGCCGCTACCTGGGGGCTGCTGCGCCCGCCGATCACGCCGCTGCGCGCGCTCGCTGCACTCGCCGTGGTGCCGAGCTGCTGGCTGGTGGCCGACTGGGTCCGCTCCTGGCAGGGGTTCGGCGGCCCGTGGGCGGTGTACGGGGCCAGCCAGTGGCAGCACCCCTCGATCCTGGCCCTCGCCGCGCTCGGCGGCGTCTGGCTGGTCGGCTTCGCGCTCGTGGCGGCGAACACCGGGATCCTGATCGCGCTGGCCGCCCGGCCCATTCCGGTGCGGCTGATCGGCGCGGCCTGCGCCCTCATCGCGCTAGCGGCCGGCCCGGCCGCCTTCGCGCTCACGTCGGCCTCGCCGGTCAGCCGGCACGTGACGATCGCGCTGGTCCAGCCGGGAGTGGTGCATAACCCCAAGATCAGCGTCGATGCCAGCCAGCGGCTGTCGGCCGACCTGCGCGGTGACAATGCGGACCTGATCGTCTGGGGGGAGAGCAGCGTCGCCTACGACCTGAGCCTGGCCAAGTACGCCCCGCTGCTGCATCAGCTCGAGCGGCTGTCAGCGGCCGACGGCGCACAGCTTCTCGTGAACCAGGATTCGGTGGCGCCCGACGGCGACAAGTCCAAGGTCGCCCTGCTGATCGGCAGCAACGGCGTTGACGGCCGGTACATCAAGACCCGGCTGGTGCCGTTCGGCGAGTACATACCGTTCCGGCAGGAGCTCGGCTGGCTGACCAAGATCAGCAAGGCGGCGGCGCAGAACATGGTTCCCGGCACCGGGGCACGCGTCCTGTATGTCACGATGCGCAGCGGCCAGCCGCCGCTCACGATCGGGGTGCTGATCTGCTTCGAGTCGGCGTTCCCCGATATGTCGCGGGTGGACACCGATCGCGGCGCCCAGCTGATCGTCTACCAGACCTCGGACTCGACCTGGCAGGCCAGCTGGGAGTGGGCCGAGGCGCAGCACGCGGCGCTCAGCGCGCTGCGCGCCGCCGAGACCGGCCGCCCGGTCGTGCAGGCGGCTCTGACCGGCGACTCGGTCGCCTTCGACGCCAGGGGGCGGCTGCTGGCGTGGAAGGGCCCGTCATTCCGCGGGGTTGCGCTGGTGCAGCTCGGCCTCCCGCCCGCGTCCGCACGCACGCTCTACGACCGGCTCGGCGACTACGTCCCGTGGACCGCGGTGGCGATCGCGGCGCTGGCCGCGGCCGTCGCGCTGCTGCGAACCGGCCGAATACGTTCACTAACGGGTCGTCCGCGCCGCCCGGCCGACATAGTCTGGGACGGCACTCCCCGGCGCGACCGGTCCGGGGCCGTGACGGGCACCCCGCAGCAGGATGGTGCCACGAACGGCTCTGGGCTCAGCGATGGCAGCCCGGCGGCCGCGCCCCGCTCCGAGCAGTGAACCTTGCCCGGGTGAGCCCCGGGCAACACGGGAAAACATGAGCCGTCAACGATCGGCAGTGGGAGATTCAGTCGTGGGGTCCTCCTCATCCGCGCGCAGACACCGGTGGCTGGTCATGGCCGCGATCTGCTGCGCAGCAGGCCTGGCCGTCTCCGCGTGCTCGGGAAGCAGCGGCACATCGGCGAGCGGCGGCAAGTCGGCCACTCCGGCCGGCCTGCAGGTGTCGATCACGCCCGCCAGCGGGAGCAGCACTGCCACGCCGAGCAAGGGCATCACGGTCACGGCCGCTAAGGGCAAGCTCAGCAGCGTGACCGTGACCACCGGCGGCGACCAGGTCACCGGCTCGATGAACGCCGCCCGCACCGTCTGGCACAGCACCTGGGCGCTCGATGTGGCCCAGAGCTACTCGGTCACGGCCAAGGCCGAAGGAACCAGCGCGGCCGGAACCTCGGGCAAGACGATCACCCGTACTTCGTCGTTCAAGACGCTCAACCCGTCGCAGACGTTCACGACGCAGATCTACGAGGGCGCGGACCAGACCTACGGCGTGGGCATGCCGATCATCCTGTATTTCAATCACCAGATCACCGACAAGGCGGCGGTGGAGCGGGCCCTGCAGATCACCGCGTCGAAGCCGGTCGTCGGATCCTGGTACTGGGACGACCCGTGCAACATGGCGACCGTCTGCCTGTACTTCCGGCCGCGCAACTACTGGCCGGCCAACACGACCGTCAGCGTCACTGCGCACCTGAATGGCGTCGAGGCCGCGCCCGGCGTGTACGGCTACCACACGCTCACGCAGACGTTCACCATCGGCTCGTCGCTGATCGTCGTCGCCAGCACGACCACGCACCACATGGAGCTCTACCAAAACGGCAAGCTGATCGACACGTGGCCGATCAGCACCGGCCGCCCCGGCGACAACACGCCGAACGGCACGTACCTGACCATCGACAAGGGCAACCCGGTCGACATGAAGGGACCCGGCTACAACCTCGAGGTGCCGTGGTCGGTGCGTTTTACCTGGTCGGGTGACTACCTGCACGACGCCTTCTGGTCGGTGGGCGAGCAGGGCTTCACGAACGTCAGCCACGGCTGCGTCAACATGGCGCCAGCCGATGCCGAGATGTACTACAAGATGGAGATCCCCGGTGATCCGGTGACGGTCGCCGGCAGCCCGAAGGCCGGCACCTGGGACAACGGGTGGACCATGTGGTTCCTGCCATGGACCAAGTACGTGCAGGGCAGCGCGCTGGGTGACGCCGTCGAGGCCGGGCCGAGCGGCAGCACGTTCATCAGCCCCTCCGCGGTACCCGCCTCGACCGCGACCGCTCCCACCGGCACCGCAGACCCGGACAACTGGAACGCGTCCTAAGCCGGCGGCGCCATCGGCACCGGTACCGCATTAACTCGGGCCGCAGGCCCGCGCTGAGGGCCACGGCCACGGCTTCGGTCGCGCTCTGCGTGCCGAGCTTCGCGGCGATGTTGCGGATGTGGGTCTTGACGGTGTCGGGAGAACGGTAGAGGCGGGTCGCGATGCTCTTCCGGTCCAGCCCGCTGACCATCAGCCGGAGCACCTCCCGCTCCCGTTCGGTCAGCTGGCTGAGCGGCTGCCCGAACGGCTCAGCGAGCGAGTCCTGCGCCGTGGCGAGCATGACGCCGAGCAGGCCGGCGGGGAACCAGGTCCCGCCGAGCACGGCAGCCCGGACCGCGGTCACGATGTGCTCGACGGGGCCGTCCTTGGACACGAAGCCCATCGCGCCCGCCCGGATGGCATCGGCAGCCGTCCCGGCGTCGGAGTAGGCGGTCAGCACCACTACCACCGGCGGCATCGGCAGTGCCGCCAGCTGAGCCGTGAGCTCGATGCCGTTGCCGTCGCCGAGGTGGACATCCATGATCACGACGTCTGGCTGGCGGGACCGCACGGTTCCGACGACCTGGCCGGGATCGGAGACGGTCCCCACGGGCTCGAAATCCGGCTCCGCCCGGAACAGCGCCTCGAGTCCCTCGGCAAAGACGCGATGATCATCCACAATGAGCAGCCTGGCCGGGCTCATATGCCCACCGCCCGCTGCTCATGTATGGCCACCGGGCGATGCTCACGCTGCCAGCCGCCGGTGTCGACGAGTCCCTCCCTGACCGCGTAGGCCACGGCCTCGAGGCGCGAGTGGGCGCCCAGCTTGCTCAGCACCGCATCGATGTGCGTACGCGCGGTCGAGACGCGCACGCCCATCGCCCTGGCCATGCCCGCGGTGCTTTCCCCGCGCACCAGCCGGCCGAGTGCCTCCCATTCGCGCTCGGTCAGGAACTGGGAAGGCCCCGCCGTCACGCCCTGCCCCGCCCGGAGGGCAGCCCTGGCCGACCTCGACAAGACGACCTGCTTGGCGGGCGCTGGCCCGGTGCGGTGTTCGTGGCTGGACACGGTGTCCGTGACGACGCGCAGGAACTCGCCGAAGTCGTCACCCTTCAGGGCCAGGCCACCTGCCCCAGCCGTGGCCGCCTGCTGCAGCGTGGCCGCATCCGCCGACGCGCTCAGCGCGACAAACGCGGTACCGGGGGCCGAACGCACGGCCTGCTCGACGTCGGGCCGCCTGCCTGTGCGCGTCGGTCGCAGGTCGACGATGCAAGCGTCGACCTGGACGCGCGCGCAGGTCTCGGCCGCCTCCTCGAGGCTGACCACGCTGCCAACCACCTCGTGGCCCGCAGCATGCAACAGAGAGCCCAGGGCATCGGCGAACACCCGGTGACCATCACAGATGACGATATTCATCCGGCCGCTCCCTTCGCCGAGGCGAGGCTGGGCGCCTGGCTATCCGGCTCGGCACCCGGGAGGGTGACCGTAACCGCGATCCCACCGAGGTCGCTGGCGCCCATCCGCAGGCTGCCGCCGCCGCGGCGCACCATGGCCGCCACGATGCTCAGGCCGAGCGACGCCTTGCCGGACTCGGCCTGGCCGAAGCCCGGGCCCGAGTCCGCGATCACCAGCCTGGCCTGCTGGCCGTCTCGCCGGACGGTCACTTGAACCCGTCCCCCTGGTCCCGCCGCCCGACACGCATTGTCGAGCAGGTTGTTCAGGATCCGGATGACCACCACCGGATGTGCGGCCACGGTGACGGGATCAGCACTGACCGTGACCACGCCGGAGTACCGCCAGCGCATGCTGTCGGCCGCCTCGGCGGCGAGGATGTGCAGGTCGGCTGGGCCCTCGTCCGCGGGAGGTGCGCCCGCGTCCGTCGGCTGGTCGAGGAAGTAGCTGCAGATATCCGCGATCCTGCTGGCCTCATCGGATATCTGCCGCAGCCTGGCCAGCATGGCCGGGCCCGGGTCCGACTCTGCCGCGGCCACGTGGGTCAGCAGCTTTATCGCTGTCGCGGGCACCGTCAGGTCGTGACACAACTCACGGAGTGTCCGCAGGTCGATAGCGCCGGGGTCTTGCCAGCGCCGCTGGGATTTCGCATTGGATTTAGGGAACATGTCAGCCTCGTGATGGTCGTTGCTCGGGGTACGGGGCCGTCAGGGAGGGCTGAACGACGTGGCTGCCGGATACGGGATAACCCCGTCTCTGGCAACAGCAAAGCTGGGACGCGGCCCGATCAGACGCCGAACTGGGCTCGGGTTCGCGCCAGGCTCTTTAATCGCTTGGGGGAATCGCGCCGACCGCCTCGCTGCAGTGCGGGCTCGCTTCCCGCCGACTACTTGTACGCTAACTCAGCGTATCGGCCTGCGTTTAGAAAACGCTGAAATAATCCTCAAGATTTCCACCCCCGGGGAACTAATACCTGTCGCTGATTAGCGATAAGACGAGCTCACCAGCTCGTCGCGATTTCAAGTATTTAAACAGCGATTCAGAACCATGTCAAGCGCACAACTTCGCAGCTCAGCACCGGTAAATTAGACCTAGCTCCGATTATTCTGCCGATTAGATCAAGATGTCATGTTTTTCATGATTTACCGCTCATGTGCGGCGCCCGGCCAAGCCATGCGGGCGGCGGGTTCGTGGGTCACCGGGACTGACTCGTCCGCGCCGACCCACCCCGGGCTCGGCGTTCAATTCAGTTTCCTTAATTATCCTTCTGATGCTTTAGCGGCGGCGATTCTATCCGCCGGGCCAACGGCCTGCGGCCTGGCGCGGATGCGCGGGCGTAGCGCGGACCGGCACGTCCAGCCCCGCTGCATGCGGTACAAAAGACTGCGTGGAGAGCTTCCTGACGCACGCGGGCTACGCTGCACTCATCGTCTTCGGGTTTCTCGAGGCGTGCTGCATCCCGATCTCCTCGGAGATCACCTTCGGCTTCGCCGGCGTCCTGGCCTACCAGGGCCACCTCAACCTGGCGCTCGTGATCATCATCGGGTCGCTGGCCGAGCTCGCCGGCTCGTACGCCTCTTACGGTGTCGGCCGGGTCGGGGGACGGCCCGTGGTCGAGCGAATCGGAAAGTACGCGCTGATCACCAACAAGGACCTCGACCGGGCCGAGCGCTTCGTCGCCGGCCGCGGCGCGTGGACGGTGACCGTCGGCCGGATGCTGCCGGTCATCCGCGCGTTCACGTCGATCGTGGCCGGCCTCGTCGACGTGCCGGCGCTGCAGTTCGGGCTGCTCAGCCTCGTCGGCACCGTCCTCTACGTCGTCGCGTTCTCGCTCATCGGCTACGAGCTGGGCAGCACCTGGCACAGCGTCTCGCACTACGTCTCGATCGGCGGCTACGTGATCGTCGTCCTTGTGGTCCTGGCCATCATCGCGTTCGTCGCGTACCGGCTGCGCGAGGTAAGGAAGGAATCAGCCGCCCGCGAGCTGCGCGACCCGAACGCCTAGGCCTCTTTCGGTCAGCTTTAATCGGTCAGCGCCTGGTAGACCAGCTGGCGCAGCTGTGGCCGGATCCGGTAGGCGCTCGACGGCATCAGCTGGGTGAAGAAGCAGGCGGTCAGCTCCTCGGCCGGATCCAGCCAGAATGCCGTTGAGGCCAGACCGCCCCAGGAGCACTCGCCCTCCGAGCCGAGCACCTTGCCGGCGGCCGCGTCGATGACGACCGCGACGCCCAGGCCGAACCCGACCCCGCGCTGCGGCGCCTCCGCGTTCAGCGGCCGGCCGAAGGTCTCCAGGTCCGCTCCGCCCGGCAGGTGGTTGCGGGTCATGTAGGCGACCGTGCGCGGTCCGAGCAGGCGCTCACCGTCCAGTTCACCGCCCGGGCTGCCCGGCCGGTCCAGCAGCATCTGCGTGAACCTGTGATAGTCGGCAGCGGTGGAGATCAGTCCCCCGCCGCCACTGAGCACCCGCGGCGGGCGGTGCGCGATCCGGCCCATCTCGTCCAGTCGGCGCAGCGACCCGGCCGGGTCAGGGGTGTAGAGCGCAGCTGCCCGGCCCGCCGCGGCCTCCTCGATCCAGAAGCCGGTGTCGGTCATGCCCAGCTGGCCGAAGATCCGGCTGGAAAAGAACTCGTCGAGGCTCTGACCCGAGGCCACCTCGACGACCCGGCCCAGCACGTCGGTGGCCACCGAGTAGTTCCATTCCGCGCCCGGCTGGAACAGCAGCGGCTGGGCCGCCCAGGCATCACAGCACTGGGCCAGGTCCATGCCGCGCGGCCAGCCGAACTCGAATCCGGCCTGCCGGTACATCGCGTCCACCGGGTGCGTGCGGTGGAAGCCGTAGGTGAGACCGGCGGTGTGGGTCAGCAGGTGCCAGATCCGCACCGGTTCGGTGGCGGGCACGGTGACCGGCTTTACGTCCGATCCCCCGGTGTACACGCGGACGTCGGCGAACGAAGGGATGAACGCGCTCACCGGGTCGGTCAGCTCGAAGGCGCCCTCCTCGTACAGCATCAGCGCCGCGACCGAGGTGATCGGCTTGGTCATCGAGTAGATCCGCCACAGGGTGTCGGTCTCGACCGGCAGCCCCGCTTCCACGTCCCGCGAGCCGTAGCTGGACACGTACGCGAGCCGCCCCCGCCTGCTCACCGTGATCAGCCACCCGGGCAGCCGGCCATCGTCCACGTAGCGCCGGAAGTGCCGGTCGACCCGGTCCAGCCGCGCCGGGTCGAAACCCACCTCGGCCGGGTCCGTTTCAGCCTTCAGCTCGGTCATCGGCAGTGCCTCCTCGGCGGGGCTTGCGGCGGTCGGCGTTGTCCCGATCTTGCAACTTCGTGGCATCCCGAGTCCAGCCCGGCGTCGGCGCGGCCAGCCGAGGGACGTGGCGTAGCGGCCCGTCGAACGGAGAGGGCTGCAGCACAGTACTATCCGGCACGTGGGAGCTGAGCGGGATCGCGTGGCCGGATTCGGTCACCTGGAGGACGGGCTGCGCCAGGCCGGCGACTGGTACCGGTGGGGGCCGTACGTCAGCGAGCGGCAGTGGGGCACGGTCCGGGAGGACTACAGCCCGGACGGCCAGGCCTGGGACTACCTGCCGCACGACCACGCCCGGTCCCGCGCCTACCGCTGGGGCGAGGACGGGCTGGCCGGGTTCTGCGACATCGAACAGCGGCTGTGCCTGTCGCTGGCCTTGTGGAACGGACACGACCCGATCCTCAAGGAGCGGGCGTTCGGCCTGACCGGTGAGCAGGGCAACCACGGCGAGGACGTAAAGGAGTACTGGTGGTACCTGGACTCGGTGCCAAGCCATGCCTGGAACCGGTGGCGGTATCACTACCCGCAGCGGGCCTTCCCCTATAACGACCTTGTTGCCGTGAACGGGTCGCGTGGCCGCACCGAGCCCGAGTACGAACTCATGGACACGGGGGTCTTCGACGACGACCGGTACTGGATCGTCGAGGCGCACTACGCAAAGGCCGACCCGGACGACATCCTGATGGCAATCGAGGTGACCAACGCCGGGCCGGACGCTGCAACCCTGCACGTGCTGCCAACCGCGTGGTTCCGCAACACCTGGTCCTGGGAGACCGGCGCCCCCAAGCCGCTGCTGTCGGCGGCCGGTGACGGGACGGTGAGCATCCAGCACCCGTTCGGCGGCGAGCTGCAGCTGCTGGCGGGCGCCGGTCCCGACGGCGCGGCGCCGGTCCCCCTGTTCTGCGAGAACGAGACCAACGTCGCGCGGCTGTTCGGCGCGGCGCCGGCCACCCGGTACCCGAAGGACGGCATTAACGACCACGTGATCAGCGGGACGGCGTCCGTCAACCCGGACCGCCGCGGCACCAAGTGCGCGTTCTGGTACCAGGTGACGGTCGCGCCGGGCGCAACCGCGCAGCTGCGGCTGCGGCTGCGGCCGGCCGGCGCCGGGCCCGATCCCTCGGCCGCACTCGGCGCCGACTTCGACCGCGTGGTGGCGCTGCGCCGCGCGGAGGCAGACGAGTTCTACGCCTCGCTGACGCCGCCTGGGACGTCCCCCGACGAGGCCATGGTGATGCGGCAGGCGTTCGGCGGGCTGCTCTGGGGCAAGCAGTTCTACTACTACGACGTTTCGCGCTGGCTGGACGGCGACCCGGCCCAGCCGCCGCCTCCCCCGGGCCGCGCGGGAGGCCGCAACAGCCGGTGGCGCAACTTCGACGCCTTCGACATCATGTCGATGCCGGACAAGTGGGAGTATCCCTGGTTCGCGGCCTGGGACCTCGCGTTCCACTGCGTGGCCCTGGCCCACGTCGACCCGGCGTTCGCGAAGTACCAGCTGATCCTGCTGTGCCGGGAGTGGTTCGAGAATCCCAGCGGCGCGCTGCCCGCGTACGAGTGGGACTTCGGCGACGTGAATCCGCCAGTGCAAGCCTGGGCCGCGCTCGAGGTGTTCGCCGTCGACGGCGCCCGCGACGTCGATTTCCTCAGCCGGGTGTTCGACAAGCTGCTGGTCAACTTCACCTGGTGGGTGAACAGGGAGGACGCGCTCGGCAACAACCTGTTCGAGGGCGGGTTCCTCGGGCTGGACAACATCGGGCCGCTGGATCGCTCGCACCTGCCGGTGGGCGGCACCCTGGAGCAGTCCGACGCCACCGGGTGGATGGGTTTCTACGCGATGGCGATGGGGCAGATCGCCGTGGCCCTGGACCGCGCCCGTCAGCGGCCGGGAACCGATCTGGTGCTGAAGTTCCTCGAGCACTTCGCAGGCATCCGGGACGCGATCGATGGCCAGGGCCTGTGGGACGACCAGGACGGGATGTACTACGACCGCCTGCTGACTCCCAGCGGGACGGCCGTGCCGGTGAAGGTCCACTCGATGGTCGGGATGATCCCTGCCCTCGCCGTTGGCGTCGTCGACGAGAGCATGCTGCGCCTGGCGCTGGTCGTCGGAAAGCAGTTCGCGACCCTGCTTGACGCGAGAGGTCTCGCGGATCCGGCGAAGCTGACCGAGGCTGGGATGCTGCGCGGCACCCCTGGCGATCAGCGGCTGCTGCTCAGTGTGGCCGGCCCGGACCGGTTGCCCCGGCTGCTATCCCGGCTGTTCGACGAGAATGAGTTCCTGTCCCCGCATGGCCTGCGCTCGCTGTCGGCCTACCACCGCGATCACCCGTATCAGATTGACGTGGAGGGGGTTCAATCGACCATCGACTACGAGCCGGCCGAGTCCACCACGCCGATGTTCGGCGGGAACTCCAACTGGCGCGGGCCGATATGGTTCCCGCTGAACTATCTGGTGATCAGCATGCTGGAGCGTTACCAGCGGTTCTTCGGCGACGATCTGACCATCGAGTACCCGACCGCCTCGGGCCGGCGCCTTACGTTCGGCGAGGTCGCCTCGGACCTGCGGGACCGCTTGATCTCTCTGTTTGCTGCCGGTCCCGATGGGCGACGGCCGTGCTTCGGCGGGGTTACCCGGCTGCAGGACGACCCCGTCTGGCGGGACAACCTCGTGTTCAGTGAGTATTTTCACGGCGACAACGGAGCCGGGCTCGGCGCCTCGCACCAGACCGGCTGGACCGGCCTGATCGCCGACGTAATCAGGCGCCGCCATGGCGCGCTGCCCAGCACCGGCGAGGTTCTGGCCGACATGGGCACCAGCGCCCCGAAGACCCCGAAGACCCCGAGCGCCGCCCCAGGCCAATGAGTCAGGGCCCGCGGTCTGCCTGTCTCGACGCGCTCCCCGCCCGACACGTGCCTCCGGCCGGGGAGCGCCACATCGGCTAGGCGTTTTCGGTGATCTCCTGGGCGCCGTGCTGGCCGCACGTGCCGCCCGCTGCGTGGTTTCCCTGTGCCGCTATGAGCAGCGGGACAACCGTTATCACGTCGTCGCGGCCCTGCTTGGCGCCGGCTGCCCAGGTCTCGGAGTCTCTCGCGAGCTGGGCGGCGTGGCTTCGCGCCCGCGCAGCCTCGTCCTTCCAGTGCTGGATTTCCCTGCGCGCCAGCTGGTCGATCCGGGCGATGTCATCCCGGAGCCTGGAGTTTTGCGCGGAGATGAAGATCATCGTGCATCCCCAAGCGATGACGGCGGCCATGATCATCAACATGGCAACCGTGAGGCCGTTCACGGTCCCACCTCGCTCGCTCGGATCGCGGATACTGCTCCGTCCGTCTGTGCAATCCCGCAGCTAGAACGGCTGATCGGGCTCTTGCATTGGCTGCGAGCCGGGGTAATGTGAGAAGTCACAACTGACTCCGTTCCGTAGTCGATTCGGGTGGAGATTGGTTTGCCTGGGCTGGCGGTGGCCTCCGCTGGCCCAGCGCCGTATCTGGGGTCGTTCAGCTTGCGGCTGCCCTGGGGGAGATCGTGAGCGCCGCGGCGGGGCAATCCGCACCGGCTGCGTGTTCTCGATAGCAATCGACGCGCAGTTCTCGGCCGCGAGCGAGCGCTGAATGCGGGCCGATCCGGAGGAGGCACGCGGCGGTTCCACGATCTGGAACCCCCACCAGCCGATCATGCTAGCCTCCCGGCCCCCCGCCCCACGACAACGATTGGCCTCTCTTCGAGTAGACGGCAACAACTGGCAAGATCGCAACACCCGGCGGGAATTGCACCGGGAATTCTCCTTGTGGTCTTCTCAAGTCACCTCTACAGCCTCTACGCTCATACCGAGTCACAGTGGGCTGGGGATCTCTGGATCCCAGAAGGAGCCGAGCGGGTGACTGGTTACGGCAGCCCGAACGTCCGTCGCCGTCGGCTGGCCGCCGAACTGCGCCGGCTCCGCGAACGTGCCGGTTTCATCGGCGAAGAAGTCGCACGCCGCCTCGAGTGGTCCACCTCGAAGATCAGCAGGCTCGAGCGCGGCCAGAGCGGAGTCAAGCGTACAGACCTTCGACGGCTCCTTGAGCTCTACCGGGTCGACCCGCGGCGCCGCGAGGAACTGCTGGCACTGGCCGAGGAATCTCAACCCTCCAGCAGGCTCAGGGCGATCAGCGCGGGCCTTCCGGAAGAACACGCCCAGTTCCTGAGTTTCGAGGCCGAAGCGGCATCGGTGTGGAACTGGGAACCGCAAATCGTCCCCGGGCTGCTGCAGACAGAGGACTACGCACGTGCGGTGATGCTCGGCTGGCACTCCATGTTCACCGAGCCCCCGAGTGAACTTGAACGCCGTGTCGAGGCTCGGCGCCTGCGCCAGCAGGTTCTGCAGCGGGAACCGCCTCTGCAGCTATCCGTCGTGATGGACGAGTCAGTCCTGTACCGGAAGCTGGGAGAAGCATCAGTCATGCGGGCACAGCTTCAGCATATCGTTGCGGCCTCCCGCCTACCCAACATAAGAGTGCGAATTCTCCCGCTGAAGAGCAATAACCCAGTGACGACCGGCGCATTTACCTATCTAAAGTTTCCTCAGCTTCACGATGTTGCGCTTAACGATATTGTCACGTCTGAATACATGACGGGAACGGACCAATTCGAGGACCAAGACGAGACTTTCAAGTACAGTGTGGCATTCCAAGCGCTAGAAAAAAGCTCGCTCGATCTGGGCCAGTCTCGCGAGAAGCTAGCCAGGGTAGCAACAGAAGAGTGGGGCTAAGCGACAGCAACGGAATCAGCCAGAATCGAACTCACCGTTCTTGGCACCCATCAAGAACGCATCCCACTCTGGCTGAGTAAATATGAGGGCCGGGCCGGACGCCCTATCTTTAGTGTCTCTGACAGCCACACGACCATCTCGAAGATGTGAGATCTCTACACAATTGCCGTTGTAACTGGACGCAGAACTCTTATACCAGGAAGCCATTACTATCTCGGTAGAACTTACGCCATGAGATCTGTAATATGCACCATATCGTGGGTTAAACGAGACCAGCCTGCCTAGCCACATCTGTTCCTCAGATCTCGCCCGGCGGTTGTCCTCGCGAAACAGGCTGCGTCCTGATGGCCACCGAGCGCTGCTTGGTCGGTCAATAACTGAGTGATCTTGGTGGGTCGTGGAGCGAGCGATGACACCAAACGAGACACAGCCATGCGACACTGCCTCGCGTCGTGCGGACCGATGGGCGAGCCAGTTGCACAGCGAGCACAGTATTACTTCGGGGCCACCCCACGTGCGACTTCGGATCACTTGCAGCCCGTGTCGCCCCAATTCGTTACGTTAGGTCCCGGCAGCTGCGCGGCGCAGCCGACTCAGCCGATGTCTCGACGAAACCCCAGGTCAGCGCGCCCCTCCGTACTTGGCATGAAATTCGCCGGGCACCACGAACGCAGCGAGGTGGGCGTGCCCAGGGCTCAGCGCGGCCCAGTCGTCCGAAAACGAAAGGACTGCGACCGCGGCTGTCGGGTACTTGGTCCGCACCCGGCCGAGCGCCTCCGCCTCGGCATCACCGGGCTGTTCGCTAGCCAGGTCGAGGGTCAGCCCTCGCATCGCCGGATCATGCCCGACGATCAGCAACGTACCGACCTCCGCCGGTGTCTGGCGTGCCAGGTCCAGCAGCTCCGCACTGGACGCCCCGTAGACGCGGTCCTCAAATACGGTCTCCGGGTGAGCGCCCAGCTTCTCCTCGGCAAGCTGCCAGGTCTCGCGGGCGCGCCTCGCCGTCGAGCACAGCACCCGGTCGGGCACGTAGTCAGCCTTGCGCAGCCAGCCACCCGCGGCGGGCGCATCACGGCGACCCCGAGGCGCCAGCGGCCGCTCATGATCAGGTACGCCCTCAGGCCAGGCAGACTTCGCGTGCCGGAGGAGAACGAGTCGCCGGGCGTGACTACTGGCCATGACGGCAGATTTTAATCTGTCGGCGAGGCGTAACCTCCTCCGGGTTCTCCCCTCCACTGGCTACCGAACCTCTGCTACGCACTAATTTCCCTTTGAAATTGCGAGATAGTATCGGGGTCTCTATCGAAATAACGCTCCCAGAATCCCGGCTCCAACCACGACGGAGGGCCAAGCTCGACCACTCCGCCCTCTCTGATCGCCAAAACCCAGCTTCGTGGAAGCGGCTGCGAACTCATCGCGAACAAAGAGGCATCAACGAGAATCAGAGTCCTGCCGTCGTCCGCGATGGCCCTCAATTTTGCAGGGCCTTTGGGAGATATCAATACTGACAAGACCAGGTATTCGCGGTTGAGCGTTAGCCAGTGATCCCGGTCACCATCGCCAGCCACTCTCACGCATAGAGCCTTCACGCCGAGCCTCCACGAAGACAATCTCGTAGCGCCAAGATCATACCGACGAGTCAGTCCCCTTTTGCCTCTCGATTAGTGCTGCCCGGCCCATGAGAGCATCTGATACGTTCAGGCGTGGTTGCGCTATCACAATGGGTGAGCAACTGGGCAGGACTAGTCATTTATATGACTTTCGGAGTTTCGTCAACGCTTCCAAGCTTGAGATTTAACCAGCACAAGATCAACTTCGGGTGGGTTCGGTAGTTCTGCGGACAGCTGTGCGGCCTTCGCGCAATCGTGTCTTCTCGCCAAAG
>Ga0209333_1000033_pt1 | contig 80451 bp, 82 predicted proteins | sample BlaSpr_A8_OM2_O3_FD_187982 | JGI IMG/M metagenome (GOLD analysis project Ga0209333, IMG submission 187982) | Forest soil microbial communities from Thunder Bay, Ontario, Canada - Black Spruce, Ontario site 2_A8_OM2_O3 (SPAdes) (version 2) | ecosystem: Environmental > Terrestrial > Soil > Boreal... | reverse complement strand
GGACCCGCCACTCCCGCTGGCCGCGCCGGTGCAGACCGCCGCAGAGGCCCCACCATCTCCGCTGGCCGTGCCGGTGCAGACCGTTGCACAGGGCCCGCCATACCCACTGACCGCGCCGGTGCAGACCGCTGCAGACGCCCCACCATCCCCGCTGACCGCGGCGCCATCGGCGGCGCTGCTCATCGGGGTCCTTGGTACGTTCACGATCAACGGTGCCCCGGCCGCACTCAAGCCCGCCCAGAGCCAGCTGCTGCTGAGCCTGGCGCTGAACGGCGACGAGGGCATGTCCAGCGCCCGCATGTGCTACCTGCTCGGCGCCGATCCCGATCACCCCAAGCCAGGGGACTCCGTCCGGCAGCTGATTACCCGCACCCGCAGGCAGCTCGGCCGGCCCAGCGAAGGCAGGGAGTGGATCGAGCACCTCGGCGGCGGCTGGTACGCGCTGCACCCTGACGCGAGATTCGACTGGGCCGAGTTCGAGGTTGACAGCGAGCGCGGGATCCGCGAGAGCGACCGGGCAGTGCTGTCCGGTGCGCTTGCCCTGGTCCGCGGCGAGCCATTCCGCGACTGCGACTGGTGGTGGCTTGACCAGGCATTCCTCCAAGCCGTTGGGGCCCAGATCACCGAGACTGCCGTCACCCTCGCCGAGCTGGAACTGGCAGCCGGCGGCGGGCGTGCAGCTGCACACGCAGCCCGGGTCGGCCTGGGCATCGACCCCGCCGACGAGCGGCTGTGGCGTGCCCTGATGCGCGCCGAGCATGAAGCGGGCAGGCCGGCCGGAGTTCAGGACGCGTGGGACGCCTGCCAGGCCGTGCTCGCGGACATCGCGCTGGACGGCCAGCCGCACCAAGACACTGCCGCCCTGCACCGCGAGCTGACCGCATGTCCGTCCGGTGACGTAGCGGCCACCGCCTAAGCCAGGGCCGAGAGCACTCGGTCAGCTACGGCGCCCTCCACGGTCACCCGTTGACTTCCCCAACGAGGCGCTCAGCCGGCACCGGTTTCCGTTGCTCATGTATTGTTCGGTTATGGGGCTTATCGCCGCGCCGATCGCGATGCAGAGCGCCTTCCCGGTGGGTCTGGGGATCCTGGTGGTGATCGCCGGACTAGTCGCCGTGATCGCGGTCGGGTACTTCATCGGCCGCGAGTACGTCAACAGACGCTTGCACAGGCGCCACTGGTAAGGCGCCTGTGCACCCCGCTCGCATGCTCGCTAGCGGATACACAGGTCAGGGCCAGTTTTAGCTGGCGCCCCCAGCAGGATTCGAACCTGCGCACACGGCTCCGGAGGCCGTTGCTCTATCCCCTGAGCTATGGGGGCTCAGACACGGCCCGTCGGGCATTGACCGCGAGCCGGAGCCAGGGTACCAGTACCGTGGGTATGTGAATACGGGGCCGATCAGCGCGCATGCAAGCGTGAGAGAAGATACTGTCGCCCGGGTGACACACGGACTGGGCCGGGTGCTGGTTGTCGATGATGACGAGGTCATCAGGCAGCTCATTGCCGTTAACCTGACGCTCGAGGGGTTCGACGTGGTTACGGCCGTCGACGGCCAGGACTGCCTGGACAAGGTCACTGAGGTCAAGCCGGATGTGATCACTCTGGACGTGATGATGCCGCGCCTGGACGGCTGGGTGACAGCGACTCAGCTGCGCAGGAATCCGCAGACGGCGGGCATCAAGGTCGTCTTGATCACGGCGCGGGCACAGGAAGACGACCGGTCGCGGGGGCGCCAGATCGGCGTGGATGCATACCTGACCAAGCCGTTCGACCCGGCCGAGATGATCCGCGTGGTCCGCGAGCTGGCCGGCGCGCCGACCAGCGTGTTCGACTGAAACGCCGGCCATAGCCTGGGCGCGTGATCCCCGGCGACATCGCCGCCGCGCTCGGCGTGCGCGCGTCAGGCACCTGGCGCCCGGCACCGGGTGGCGCTCCCGGCAGCTACGCCACCTCGCTGCCGTTCCTGATGGCCAGCGAGGCCGGTACGGAGCCCGCCAGGATCGCCGCCGATCTGGCCGGCAGGCTGCGCGGCGAGTCCTGGATCGAGGCGGCACGCGTCACCGGCGGCGGCTACCTGACCGTGACGGTCACCGACCGCGCGCTCGCTGGCCTTGCCGTCCGCGTCGCCGAGGCCGGCGCCGCCTGCGCTGCCAGCGACGCGCTGCGCGGCACGTCGGTTTCCGCACCCGCGTCAGACGACCCGGCCAGCGCCCCGACCTGGGCGGCGGCCCGCCGGCTCATCACCGAGGCGGTGACCGGCCGGGCAGCCCAGTGCTGCGGCGCCACTCTTGATATCCGCCCGGTACGCCGTGCTCCCACCGGTCAGGCTCCGGCGGCCGCCGTGGCGTACGCGGGCCAAGACCCGGTCCGTTACGCGTTGGCCAGGTCGGCGTCGGCGGGTGCGGAGCCGATCGACGCGGCGCGCCTCGTAACGGGCGGTCTCGAGAGTCCGTTTTTCCTCGTGCGATATGGCCACGCGCAAGCCGCATCGGTGCTGCGGTGGGCTGGTGACCTGGGCATCGGGCGTGGGGAGTTCCACGCACAGTTGCTTTCGCACGCGCGAGAGCTCGAGCTGCTGGCGGCGATGTCGTGGTTGCCCGAACGCGTCGCTGCGGCCGCCCGGCGGCGCAGGCCCGACGTGCTCGCCCGGCACGTGGAGCGCGTGGCGTCTCTATGGCTGGACTGCGCCGAGGGGCATCCGGCCCTGCCGTTCGGCGGCCGGCAAGCCCCGCGGGACCCGGCCGAGGCGTCGGCCAGGCTGTGGCTGGCGGCCTCCGCGCAGGCCGCAATCGCGGCGGGGCTGCGGCTCATCGGCGTGGCAGCGCCGATGCGCAGCTAGCCGTTCTGTTATTAGGGACTTGTGAGAATCGCCTGGTTGAAGTAGGTTCCGGGCATCTGAACCAGCAACGTGTTCGGGTCCGGGGAGTTGGCGACCGTGCGGTTCAATCGTCGATGAAACGGGTACCGCATGCGTTGTAAGCCCCCTGGATGTCGACAGCCAAGCCTGGCTTTCCGTCCTGCTTGCCGAGCCCTTACCCCCGCACGGCGGCCAGGAGCGTACCCGGAAACCGGTCGGGCAGAGGCTGCTGGCTTCTTGTGCAACTGTGGGACAGCTCCGAAGGAATGCCGTGGCCGTGCATGGTGTTAAGCTTGGTGCCGCACCAGATGCCCCGCCATGGGGAGAGGTGCTCGCCTGTCCGCCGCCAGTCCCCGTCCGCAACCAGCGGAGGGCTGTGGCTGCCAGAGACATCCAACCCCCGCACCACCACACCTGCCAGGCGCGGTCGGTGCACGGCGGAGGAAAGCCTGATTTTCCAGTGTCGGTGCTGGTGCCAGCGCTAGGTCTAGCCGGTCGCGGTACGTACTGCGAATGGGGAAGGCCGCGCGGTATATCGCCGGACGGCGCGGGACATGGCGCCGGACGGCGAATTGCACAACTTCAAGTGGCCCGGCTAATTGGCCGGAGCATGACAGCGGGTGGCAGCGACCGAATCTGCACGTAAACCCGCGCCCTGGGAAGGACCCCTCGTGAGCGACACCACCGATCTGATGACCGGCTCCTCTGGCATGCCTGAGGAATCTCCCGCCGCGTCCCCTTGGTCCGGTGAAGCACCGGACTCGGCGGGAGCTGCCAGCACTTCCCCCGAGCCCCGGAGCGCGGTACGCTCCTGGCCGGACGCGGACTCCCGTGCTGGTGAGACGGCACCTTCCGCTGCATCCGCTGCTCGGAGTGGTTCCGGTGCGGCACTGCCGTCAGGCAGCGGCGGGACGGTGACGTCGGGAGCCAGTCGCCGCGGTGGCACGGGGCTGTCCGCGATGCTCCTGCCGGACCTGCAGCGCCTCGCACAGTCGATGGGCATCATGGGCACCGGCCGGATGCGCAAGGGCCAGGTCATTGCCGCGATCGAGGAGCGGCAGGGCGGCGGGACCGCGCAGGGCGGTGCGGCGGTGGGCAGCCAGACACCGCAGCGCGCCGCGAGTCGCAGCCGAGGCGAGGGCGGGGGCAGCCGAGGCGCGCGGAACGACAACTCAGCCAAGCGGGAAGCGCCCGCGGGAGCCGGCGCTACCCGCCCCTTTGAGCAGGACGCCATGGAATTTGAGACATCGGCGCAGCCCGGCGTGGGCGGCGGCGCGAACACGGGCGGGATCGGCGAGAGTTCGACTCAGGGCGGCGTGGCAGCTGCGGGCATCGGCGGTGCCGGTGCCGACGGTGGCGCCCCGGCCGCGACGGCCGTGACCTCGGCACCCGCCACCACGAGCGACGCCGTGAGCCAGGGGGGCGCGCAGCGGGACGATGTCCAGCACTCCGGTGGCGACGGCCAGCGGGACAACAGGCGCCGCCGCAACGGCCGCCGCGAGGACCAGAACGGCCGCCGCGACGATCAGGGTGGCCGCCGTGATGACCAGGGCCGGCGTGACGACAATGGCCGGCGTGACGACCAGCCCCGCGCGGCGAGCGACAGCTCCGATCACCGGGAGTCGCGGGATTCCCGCGACTCCGGCGGGCAGCGCGACCAGCGTGACAACCAGCGTGATCAGCGTGACAACCAGGGCGGCCGCGACGACGACCGCGACGGCCAGGGCGGCCGGCGGAACAGGGACAGGTTCCGCAACAGGAACTCGGGCCGTGGCCGCCGGGAGCGCGGCGGGGACGCCGAGCCGGTGATCACCGAGGACGACGTGCTGATCCCGATCGCCGGGATCCTTGACGTGCTGGATAACTACGGGTTCGTCCGCACCACCGGCTACCTGCCGGGGCCCGACGACGTCTACGTCTCGCTGTCCCAGGTTCGCAGGCACGGCCTGCGTAAGGGCGACGTCATCGAGGGCGCGGTCCGGCAGCCGAGGGATGGTGAGCGCAGGGAGAAGTTCAACGCGCTCGTCCGGCTCGACAAGATCAACGGACTGGACCCGGAGCAGGCGCGGCAGCGTCCCGAGTTCGGCAAGCTGACTCCGCTGTACCCGCAGGAGCGGCTGCGGCTGGAGACCGACCAGACCAACATGACCACGCGGATCATCGACCTGATCGCCCCGATCGGCAAGGGCCAGCGTGGCCTGATCGTGTCGCCGTCCAAGGCGGGCAAGACCCTGATCATGCAGTCGATCGCGAACGCGATCACCAAGAACAACCCCGAGTGCCACCTCATGGTCGTGCTGGTCGACGAGCGGCCCGAGGAAGTCACCGATATGCAGCGCACGGTGAAGGGCGAGGTCATCTACTCGACCTTCGACCGGCCGGCCGACGACCACACCACGGTCGCGGAGCTGGCCATCGAGCGGGCCAAGCGGCTGGCTGAGATGGGCCACGACGTGGTCGTGCTGCTCGACTCGATCACCAGGCTCGGCCGGGCCTACAACCTGTCCGCCCCGGCCAGCGGGCGGATCATGTCCGGCGGTGTGGACTCGACCGCGCTGTACCCGCCGAAGCGGTTCTTCGGCGCGGCGCGCAACATCGAGCACGGCGGATCGATCACGATCCTGGCCACGGCGCTGATCGAGACCGGCTCCCGCGCGGACGAGGTGATCTTCGAGGAGTTCAAGGGCACCGGCAACATGGAGATCCGGCTGCGCCGCGAGCTCGCCGAGAAGCGGATCTTCCCCGCCATCGACGTGGACGCCTCGAGCACCCGCAAGGAAGACCTGCTGCTGTCGCCGGACGAGCTCAAGATCGTCTGGCAGCTGCGCCGGGTGCTGCACGCGCTCGAGCCGCAGCAGGCGCTCGAGGTGCTGATGGAGCGGATGAAGGACACCAAGAGCAACGCCGAGTTCCTGCTCCAGGTGCAGAAGACCACGATCGGCCAGTAGTCTTCTGCCCGCCCAGACTTCGCTTCTGGTGGGCTTTCCGAGGGAATCCGCGGGGCCCAGCGAGCGTTACAGTGGCTGGCACTGGACACCCACTTATATGCGGTACCGGTTCACGCCCGCGGCCACAGGCAGGCGGCAAGGCGACCCGGCGACCGCCAAGAACCAGGAGTCACGATATGAAGCCTGACATTCACCCCGACTACGTGGAGACGACGGTGACCTGCACCTGCGGGAACACCTTCACCACGCGGAGCACTGCCGCCAACGGCGTGATTCACGCCGACATCTGCTCGAACTGCCACCCGTTCTACACCGGCAAGCAGAAGATTCTGGACACCGGTGGCCGGGTCGCCCGGTTCGAGCGGCGCTTCGGCAAGAGGCAGTCCGGCAGCAAGTAGCTCAACCGACCCGGTGAATGCACTCGAGGTGCATTCACCGGGTTCTGCATGCCTGAAGGAACTTTGCTAAAGGAGTTGGAGAACCGTGTTTGACCGGCTCGAGGAGCTGGCGGCCGAGTACGCGGCGCTGGAACGGGACCTCTCCGACCCTGCCGTGCACGCCGACCAGGACCGGGCCAGGACGCTCGGCCGTCGTTACGGGCAGCTCGGCCCGATAGTGCACGCCTACCGGGAGTGGCAGCACGTCAGCGCCGATGAGGAAGCTGCGCACGAGCTGGCCGGCGAGGACGCGTCGTTCGCTGCCGAGGCCGATCAGCTCGGCAAGCGCCGGGCCGAGCTCGAGGACCGGCTGCGGGAGCTGCTGGTGCCCGGCGACCCGAACGACTCGCGGGACGTCATCCTGGAGGTGAAGGCCGGCGAGGGCGGCGAGGAGTCGGCGCTGTTCGCGGGGGACCTGCTGCGCATGTACCTGCGCTACGCCGAGCGGCACCACCTGAAGACCGAGGTCATGGACTCGACCATGACCGGCCTAGGCGGCTACAAGGACGCCACGGTTGCGATCAAGTCTCGCGCCCACGGCGACGGGGCCTGGTCGCAGCTGAAGTACGAGGGCGGCGTGCACCGGGTGCAGCGGGTGCCGGTCACCGAGTCGCAGGGGCGGATTCACACCTCGGCCGCTGGCGTCCTGGTGATGCCCGAAGCCGACCCGATTGAGGTCAGCGTTGAGCCGTCTGATGTTCGGGTAGATGTGTTCCGCTCGTCGGGGCCCGGTGGCCAGAGCGTGAACACCACCGACTCCGCGGTCCGGATCACGCACCTGCCGACCGGCATCGTGGTGTCCTGCCAGAACGAGAAGAGCCAGCTGCAGAACAAGGAGCAGGCCATGCGCATCCTGCGCGCGCGCCTGCTCACCCAGGCGCAGGAGCAGGCGGACGCGCAGGCCTCAGCCGAGCGCAAGAGTCAGGTCTCTGCCGTGGACCGGTCGCAGCGGGTCCGCACCTACAACTTCCCCGAGAACCGGATCTCCGATCACCGGGTCGGCTACAAGGCTTACAACCTGGACCAGGTGCTCGACGGCGACCTGGACGCGGTGATCGGCGCCCTGGAAGCGGCCGACCGGGCCGAGAAGATCGCGGAGTCTGGCGAGCGCGACTCATGACCCTGCTCCTCGACGAGGTCGCCGTGGCAGCATCCCGGCTGGCCGAGGCCGGGGTGGAATCACCGCGCACCGACGCCGAGCTGATCGCAGCGCACGTGCACGGCGTGGCAAGGCGTGCCCTGCACACCGTGCCCGACGCCGAGTTTGACCCCCGGTACTGGGACGACGTGGCGCGCCGGGCGTCGCGGGAACCGCTGCAGCACATCACCGGGCTCGCCTACTTCCGCTACCTGGAACTCGAGGTGGGCCCGGGGGTCTTCGTGCCTCGACCGGAGACCGAGGTGATGACCGGCTGGGCGATCGATGCGCTTGGCCAGATGGACACCGCCGAGCCCGTCGTCGCGGACCTGGGCACCGGTTCCGGAGCGATTGCACTGGCCATCGCCCAGGAGGTGCCGGGCGCGCGAGTGCACGCGGTCGAGGCCGACCCGCTCGCTCGCCATTGGGCAGAACGCAACGTCGCCAGGTGCGAGCGCACGGCGCCGCATATGGCCGGCCGGGTGACCCTGCACGCGGAGGATTTCGCGACCGCGCTGCCCGACCTGGCCGGCGCGGTCGACCTGGTGGTCAGCAATCCGCCATACATCCCGATCGGCTCCTGGGTGCCCCCGGAGGTCGGCGAGTATGACCCGGCCACGGCGCTGTGGGGCGGCTCGGACGGGCTCGACGCGATCCGGGTGATCGAGCGCACGGCCCGGCGGCTGCTGCGCCCCGACGGCCTGGTCGCGGTCGAGCACGGCGCGCCGCAGGGCGCGGAGGTCTACTGGGTGTTCACCGAGGAAAACGGCTGGCACGGGACCAGCAACCACATCGACCTGGCGGGCCGCGATCGGTTCGTCAGCGCCACGTGGAAGGATGAGCGCCCATGAGCGCCACGTATGACTGCGCGGACCCGGCCAGCCGCGCCGAGGGAATCAAGGCCGCTGCGCTGGCGCTGCGCACCGGGGAACTCGTCGTGCTGCCGACCGACACCCTGTACGGCATCGGCGCCGACGCGTTCTACCCCTCGGCGGTCAACGGGCTGCTCGCGGCCAAGGGCCGGGGCAGGGACATGCCGCCGCCAGTGCTGGTCGGGACCGTGCGTGCGGCCACCGCGCTGATCGAGGACTTCGGGCCGTACGGCAAGGACCTGATCGACGAGTTCTGGCCCGGCGGCCTGACCCTGGTCTGCCGCGCCAACCGGTCTCTCAACTGGGATCTTGGCGATACCCAGGGCACCGTGGCCGTCCGGATGCCGCTGCACCCGGTCGCGCTCGAGCTGCTCAAGGAGACCGGCCCGCTGGCGGTGAGCAGCGCCAACCGCACCGGCTCCCCGCCCGCCACCACGGCCGCCGAGGCGCAGGAGCAGCTAGGCGACGCGGTGTCCGTCTACCTGGACGGCGGGCCGTGCGCCAACGACGTTGGCTCCACGATCGTGGACGTGACCGGGAACGTGCCGAGGCTGCTGCGGGCGGGCACCGTTTCCGTCGGGCAGCTGCGGGAGGTTGCCATGCTGTCCACGGGCGGGGATGTCACGCCGGGTACCGACAATTAGGCTGAAACTTTGCCAGGCCGGAGGGGTGGGGGATCGCCCCGGGTCCCCTGGTGGTGCTCTAGAGTTGTCGTGATGCGTTACATCCAGTGCGGACCTAGCTGGCGACCGTGCTCGAGTATCTGCTGACCCTACTGGTCACGGCGGCCGTCACCTATCTGCTGACGCCTCTGGTGCGCCGCGGGGCGATCGCCGCGCGGGCGATGAAGGCCCCCCGGCAACGGGACGTGCACACGGTGCCGATGCCGCTTTGGGGCGGTTTGGCGATGTTTGCCGGGCTCGCCGCGGGACTCCTCGTCGCCGACCAGATCACCCCGCTGCGCAACGTCCTGGTCGGCAACCGGATAGCCGCCGGGCTGCTGCTGGCCGGTGGCCTGATCGTGGTCGTTGGCGTGGTCGACGACCGCTGGGGGCTGAGCCCGATCAGCAAGCTGGCAGGCCAGGCGGCCGCCGGCGGAATCCTGTTCTGGAGCGGCTGCCAGCTGAGCTGGCTGCCCGAGCCGGGCGGCGGCACGTTCCTGCTCACCACGAACCAGTCCACGGTGCTGACGGTCTTCCTCGTGGTGGCGACGATCAACGCGGTCAACTTCATCGACGGCCTGGACGGCCTGGCCGCCGGGATCGTCTGCATCGCGGCCGTCGCGTTCTTCGTCTACTACTACCGGCTGACCCAGGTGGTGCACCCGCACCTGTCCGAGCAGGCGGGCCCGGCGCTCGTGTCCGCGCTGCTGGTCGGGGCGTGCCTGGGCTTCCTGCCGCACAACTCTTATCCGGCCAAGATCTTCATGGGCGACACCGGCTCGATGCTGCTCGGGCTGCTGCTCGCCTACGTCCCGATCTCGAGCATCAACTCCCTCGACCCGGGCAGCCTGCACTCGGCCGCGAACCGATTCCCTGAAGTCCTGCCGCTGCTGCTGCCGGCCACGATCCTGGTGATCCCGTACACGGACCTGCTGCTCGCGGTCACGCGGCGGGTCCGGGCCGGGAAGTCGCCGCTGGCGCCGGACCGCAAGCACCTGCATCACCGGCTGCAGGATATGGGGCACCCGCACCGCGCCAGCGTGCTGATCCTCTATCTGTGGGCGGCGCTGTTCTCGGCCGCGATCGTGTGGCTGTCGATCGCGCGGACCCCGGTGTTCGTGTTCGCCGTGACGACCGTCGTGGCGATCGTGGCGCTGCTGTTCATGTCGATGCCGAGGCTGCGGTGGTGGCAGTACGGTCGGCGTCGGCGCGCCAGAGCCGCTGCCCTCGCTGGCGCGAAACCGGCGGTGACGGCCAGGCCCGAGCCGGCGGCCGGTAACGGATCGGCGTATCCCGTGGCTGGCAATGGATCGGCGCGTCCCGCGGCCAGCAACGGGGCGCCGCGACCTGGCCCGGCCGGGCCAGCGCGGCCCGTGTCGGCCCCTGCCCTGCCCGTGCCGATGCTGCCCGCTCCCACCATGCCTTCTTCGGGGATGCCTGCTTCGACGCTGCCCCCGCCAACCCTGCCCCCTGCGACCCTGCCCCCGCCATCCCTGCCTCCGCCAAACCTGCCCCCTGCGACCCCACCCGGCGGCGATGACCAGCAGCCGGGCCAGGCTGCGGCGGTCGGCGGGACCGCGGCGCAGCGGCGAGGCTGACGCCCGCGGCACACGCCCGGCACCGCCGCCAGCGCACCCTGAGGCACCGCCGCCACACCGGGGACACGGGCGCCGCCAGTTGCTTTCGTCACGTTAGATGACCTGGTGAGACCATCGCCTGAGAGCTTGTGATATCTTTCACGAGCACCCACTCGAAGGTGAGTGAGAGATCCGTGATACGTTGCGCTCACCTGGCGACGCGGCCGCGCCGCTCAGCGGCGACGCGGCAAGGTGCCACCTGGGCATCGGTGGGTCCGCAGGGGTCAGGAAGTTTCGGACGAGTTCTACCGGAGCCTTTTTAGATGGTGGAGCAGTATGCCCGGATCGCTCGGCGATCGGCGGCAACGGCGGCCATTGCCGCGGCAGTCGCGATAGTGCTTGCGGCCGTGATCGCCGGCGGCAAGGGCGCGGTCGGCGCCGCGATCGGGGTGGCCATTGTCGCGCTGTTCTTCGGGATCAGCATTTTCGTGGTGGGCCGCGCGGCGCGAATCAGCCCGCAGGCGATGATGGCGGCCGCGCTCGGCACGTTCATCGTCAAGATTGTGCTTCTGCTGGCGTTCGTCGGTGCGTTCGAGAACACCACCGCCTTCAACCCCAAGGCATTCGGCCTGACCGCGCTGGTTTGCATCCTCGCCTACACGGGAGCACAGGTGATGTGGTCGATGCGACTGAAGGCGCTCTACGTCGAGCCGGACGGGGACCGGTGACCCGTGGGGCGCACTCAGATTGTGGACGGCGCGACGCGGCCCACGGGGAAGGCTGTCCCGGCGCGGCCATGGCAGGGAAGAGATGAGCACTGCGAAGGCGAGGCCGGGGGGCAAGACGGAGCCTCCCATGCCCCGGGAGGGTACCGGCTGGGCGATCGTCAGCTACCTGATCGGCGGGATGCTGCTCTACGGCGGCATCGGCTGGCTGGTCGGCAGGTGGACCCACATCGAGGCGCTGACCGGAGTGGGCATAGTGCTCGGCATCGGCCTGTCGCTCGCGCTGATTATCTTCCGCTTCACCCGTCCCTCACGCTGAGCCCGTCGCGGGCGGTCTGCGCGGCTGCGACGCCGGGCGCGGTAGCTGAAGGAGCAAAAAGTGAGTAACCTGCTCGTCCTGACGACGGCTAGCGGCTGCCACTTCCAGTCCCACCCCTCATGCGGCTATCCCGCCCCCACGATCGAGGACTTCTTCTTCAAGCCAATCTTCTCGATCGGCGGCTTCCAGTTCACCAAGCCGATCCTGCTCATGCTGCTGTCCGCGGCCATAGTGCTGGCCGTCTTCTGGATGGCGTTCCGCAAGCCGAAGCTGGTGCCGCGCGGCATTCAGAACGTTGGCGAGCTAGGCATCCTGGCCGTTCGCGACCAGATCCTGCGGCCGCAGCTGGGCAGCAAGGGGGACCGGTACCTGCCGTTCCTGGTGTCCTTGTTCTTCTTCATCTGGCTGATGAACCTGTGGGAGCTGATCCCGGTGGCCCAGTTCCCCGCCACGTCGAAGTTCGCCTTCCCGGTGGGCCTCACGCTGGTGGTCTGGGTCACCTACATGTTCATCGGCATGAAGAACCAGGGCCCGATCGGCTACTTCAAGAACATGGCGGTCCCGCCGGGCGCCCCGTGGTGGATCCTGCCGCTGCTCAGCCCGATCGAGCTGCTGTCCAACATCATCGTCCGCCCGTTCACCCTGTCCATCCGGCTGATGGCGAACATGCTGTCCGGGCACCTGCTGCTGCTCGTCTTCTCGATCGCCTCCTGGTACCTGTTCAGCGCGACGATCGGGCTGCTGTTCGCGGCGGTGTCATTCATCGTGTTCCTGCTGGTGTTCGTGCTCGAGGTGCTGATCACGCTGCTGCAGGCCTTCATATTCACGACGCTGACCGCGTTCTACATATCGGATGCGCTGGAGCCAGCGCACTGAGCAACCGAAGAGCTAGACCCGGTGCACAGTGGTACCGGGCCGGAGAAAAGGAAACCAACACATGCCTCTCATGGTCCACCACCTGCTGTACGTCGCCGCAGGCTCGACCAGCTCGACGATCACGCTCGTCGGCCTCGGAAAGCTCGTCTACGGGCTCGCGGCCATCGGCCCCGGCATCGGCATCGGCCTGGTGTTCGGGCACGCCATCGAGGCCATGGCTCGCCAGCCCGAGGCGTCCGGCCGGATCACCACCTACATGTGGATCGGCTTCGCACTCACCGAGGCGCTCGCGCTGATCGGTATCGCCGTTCCGTTCTTCATTACCAAGTAGCCGAAAGCCCGGGGAGAGCCCTCCATGTTGCACCTGGCGCAGAGCGGCAGCCAGAACCCGCTCGTTCCCAATCCGACCGAGCTGATCACGGGCTTGATCGCGTTCTTCATCGTGTTCGGGCTGCTCGCCAAGCTCATCCTGCCCAGGGCTCAGAAGATGCTCGAGGAACGGACCGACGCGATCGAGGGCGGCCTGAAGCGAGCCGAGGACGCGCAGGCTGAGGCGGCCAAGGTGCTCGACCAGTACCGGGCGCAGCTGGCCGAGGCCAGGCACGAGGCCGCGCGGCTCCGCCAGGACGCCACGGAGCAGGGAGCCCAGATCATCGCGGAGATGAAACAACAGGGTCAGGCCGAATACGCCAGGCTGACCGCGGCCGCGCAAGCGCAGATCGAGGCCGACCGGCAGCATGCCCTGGTGGCGCTGCGGGCCGAGATCGGCACGCTCTCGGTGGAGCTCGCCAGCCGGGTGGTCGGCGAGTCGCTGGAGAGCGAGGCGAGGCAGCGCCGGACCGTGGACAGGTTCCTCGAGCAGCTCGAGGAGCAGTCCGGGAGCGCGGCGGAGGCGGAGGCCACCCGATGAGAGGGGCCAGCCGGGCGTCGCTCGCCGAGGCCAAGCAGCGGCTCGGCGAGGTGCTCGACGGCGACGCCGACGCCGGTCAGCTGGGCGACGAGCTGTTCGCGGTGACCGGGCTGCTCGACGCCCAGGCCGGGCTGCGGCGGACGCTGTCCGACCCCACCTGGCCGGCCGAGGGCAAGGCCAGCCTGGTGGCGACACTGCTCGGCGGGAAGGTCAGCGACACGACGCTGCAGCTGGTTTCCGCCCTGGTGGGGGAGCGCTGGGCCGAGCCCGCCGACCTGGCCGACGCGACCGAGCAGCTCGCCGCGCTCTCGATCATCGAGCAGGCCGGTCGTGGCCGGGCGTTTGACGAGCTGGAGGATGAGCTGTTCCGGTTCGGCCGGGTGGTGAACGCCCAGCCGGAGCTGCGCACCGCCCTGTCGAACCCCTACTTCCCGGCGCAGCGCAAGCGTGAGCTGCTCGACGCGCTGCTCGGCGGCAAGGTGACCGAGCCGACGATGCGGCTGATCACACAGGCGGCTCTGCAGGCCAGGGGACGTACGCTGGATGCGAGCCTGGAAGAGTTTGCCCGCCTGGCCGCCGAACGACGGGAGCGACTCGTGGCCGAAGTGCACGTCGCGATCGCGCTCACCGCCGCGCAGCGCCGCAGGCTGGCGGCGGCCCTGGCGGCGTCGTACGGCCATGACGTACACCTGAACATCGTGCTCGACCCCAAGGTCATCGGCGGCATGTCCGTGCAGATCGCGGGGGAGCGCATCGACGGCACCATGGCGAGTCGGCTCGCCGGGCTGCGGCGCAGGCTGGCCGCCTGAACAGGTCGGGACCAGCAAGGATCCGGGAAAGAGAGACGCAAAGACAATGGCGGAGCTGACAATCCGGCCGGAGGAGATCCGGGACGCGCTGGAGCGTTTCGTTGAGACGTACGAGCCGGACGCCACGGCGACCGAGGAGATCGGTATCGTCTCCGAGTGCGGCGACGGCATCGCCTATGTCGAGGGGCTGCCCTCGTGCATGGCCAACGAGCTGCTGGAGTTCGAGGACGGCACCCGGGGCCTGGCGCTGAACCTGGACGTGCGCGAGATCGGCGTCGTCATCCTCGGCGAGTTCAGCAAGATCGAGGAAGGCCAGCGGGTCAAGCGCACCGGCGAGGTGCTCTCGGTCCCGGTCGGCGACAACTTCCTCGGCCGCGTGGTCGACCCGCTCGGCACGCCGCTCGACGGCAAGGGCCCGATCGAGGACACCCAGCTGCGGGAGCTCGAGATCCAGGCGCCGAGCGTGGTGCAGCGGCAGCCGGTGACGGAGCCGCTGCAGACCGGTATCAAGGCCATCGACGCGATGACCGCGATCGGCCGCGGGCAGCGCCAGCTGATCCTCGGTGACCGGCAGACCGGCAAGACCGCGATCGGCATCGACACGATCATCAACCAGAAGGACAACTGGGCGTCGGGCGACCCGAAACGCCAGGTCCGCTGCATCTACGTGGCGATCGGCCAGAAGGGGTCGACGATCGCGCAGGTGCGGCAGGCGCTCGAGGACCACGGCGCGATGGAGTACACGACGATCGTCGCGGCTCCTGCGTCGGACCCGGCTGGGTTCAAGTACATCTCCGCGTACACCGGCTCGGCGATCGGCCAGCACTGGATGTACGACGGCAAGCACGCGCTGATCATCTTCGACGACCTGAGCAAGCAGGCCGAGGCCTACCGGGCCATCTCACTGCTGCTGCGCCGCCCGCCGGGCCGCGAGGCCTACCCGGGCGACGTCTTCTACCTGCATTCCCGGCTGCTGGAGCGCTGCGCCAAGCTGTCCGACGACCTGGGCGCCGGGTCGCTGACAGGCCTCCCGGTCATCGAGACCAAGGCCAACGACATCTCTGCCTACATCCCGACGAACGTGATCTCGATCACCGACGGGCAGATCTACCTGGAGGCCGACCTGTTCAACTCGGGCGTGCGGCCCGCCATCAACGTCGGCCGCTCGGTGTCCAGGGTCGGCGGCAACGCCCAGGTCAAGGGCATGAAGAAGGTGGCGGGCACGCTGAAGCTCTCGTTGTCGCAGTACCGCGACCTTGAGTCGTTCGCCTCGTTCTCCTCCGACCTCGACGCGGTGTCGCGCGCCCAGCTTGATCGCGGATCCCGGCTGGTCGAGCTGCTCAAGCAGCCGCAGTACAGCCCGTTCCCGGTGGAGCAGCAGATCGTGTCGGTGTGGATGGGCACGACCGGCCAGATCGATGACGTGCCGCTGGAAGACGTGCGGCGGTTCGAGCGCGAGTTCCTTGACTACCTTCTGCGGGATCATCTGGGGATCCTCGACGGGATCCGGGAGACTGGCCAGCTGTCCGACGACACCACGACCGCGCTCAAGGATGCGATCGATCAGTTCCGCCGCGGCTTCGAGGTCACCGGCGGGGAGCTGCTGGTGAAGGACGATGACCCCGGCGAGAAAGTCGACGAGGGCGACGTGGACCCGGAGAAGATTTCCCGGGTCGTCCCGAAGCCGCCGCCCGAGCAGGCAAGCGGGGGGTCGTCCTCCGGCGGAGCACAGCAGGGATAGGCGGGTCATCGCATGGGAGCACAGCTTCGCGCGGTCCGGCGGCGGATCCGCTCGGTGCAGTCCACCGCCAAGATCACCCGCGCGCAGGAGCTCATCGCCTCGTCCCGGATCATCAGGGCTCAGCAGCGGGTCCGTGACGCCCGGGCGTACGACCGCGAGATCACCCGGGCGGTGAGCGCCGTTGTCAGCCGGTCGGCGCAGGTCGACCACCCGCTGACCAGGCCGGTCCCCAACCCGGAGCGGGCAGCCGTGCTGATCCTCACCAGCGACCGGGGGTTCGCCGGCGGCTACAACGCCACGGTGCTGCGTGAGGCGCAGGGCCTGCAGGAGCTGCTTCGCGAGCGCCGCGTGGCCCCCGTCCCGTACGTGTCCGGGCGGAAGGGCATCACCTATTACAGCTTTCGCGGCCGGGAGGTCGCGGCGCAGTGGAGCGGGTTCTCCGAGATGCCGGCGCACGACAACGCGGCCGAGATCACCCGGGTGCTGCTCGACGCGTTCGACACGCCGGCCAGCGACGGTGGGGTTGACGAGATCTACATCGTCTACAACGAGTTCGTGTCGATGCTGACGCAGCAGCCGGTTATCCGCAGGCTGCTGCCGCTGGAGATCGAGGAGACCACCGAGGAGTCCGCCGGCGGCCCGGTCCCCATCTATGAGTTCGAGCCATCGGCGCAGGAGGTGCTCGACGCGCTGCTGCCGTGGTATGTCGAGAGCCGCATCTTCCATGCCCTGCTCGACGCCTCGGCGGCCGAGATCGCGTCGCGGCGCAGGGCCATGAAGGCCGCCACCGACAACGCCAACGACCTGGTCGACAGCCTCACCCTCGAGGCCAACAAGGCACGGCAGGCCGAGATCACGCAGGAAATCAGCGAGATCGTGGGCGGCGCCAACGCGCTGACCGAGACGACCGCAGGGAGCAGATGAGCATGACCGCAACCGCAGAGAGCAGTACCGCAAGCGGCGCCGGCAGCGAGCCTGGCACCGGCCGCGTGGTGCGGGTGACTGGGCCGGTCGTCGACGTCGAGTTCGGCGCCGAGCAGATGCCCGAGATCTACAACGCGCTGCACGTCGACGTGACAGTGGAAGACACGACGAGGACGCTGACGCTCGAGGTCGAGCAGCACATCGGCGACAACGTGGTGCGCACGGTCTCCATGGAGCAGACCGACGGGATGGTGCGCGGGGCCGAGGTGACCGACACCGGCGGACCGATCTCGGTGCCGGTGGGCGACGTGACCAAGGGCCACGTGTTCAACCTGCTCGGCGAGACCCTGGACGTGCCGACCGCCTCGCTGCAGATCAAGGAGCGCTGGGGAATCCACCGGGACCCGCCGCCGTTCGACGAGCTCGAGCCCAGGACCGAGATGTTCGTCACCGGCATCAAGGTCCTGGACCTGCTGACCCCGTACGTGCGCGGCGGCAAGATCGGGCTGTTCGGCGGGGCCGGCGTCGGCAAGACCGTGCTGATCCAGGAGATGATCCGCCGGGTGGCCAAGGACTTCGGCGGCGTGTCGGTGTTCGCCGGCGTGGGCGAGCGCACCCGCGAGGGCAACGACCTGTTCCTCGAGATGACCGAGTCCGGTGTGATCAATGACACCGCACTGGTGTTTGGCCAGATGGACGAGCCGCCCGGCACCCGGCTGCGGGTGGCCCTGTCCGCGCTGACCATGGCCGAGTACTTCCGCGACGAGCAGCAGCAGGACGTGCTGCTGTTCATCGACAACATCTTCCGGTTCACCCAGGCAGGCTCCGAGGTGTCCACGCTGCTCGGCCGGATGCCGTCCGCGGTCGGCTACCAGCCGACGCTGGCCGACGAGATGGGCCAGCTGCAGGAGCGGATCACCTCGACCAGAGGCCACTCGATCACCTCGATGCAGGCCATCTTCGTGCCCGCCGACGACTACACCGACCCGGCGCCCGCGACCACGTTCGCGCACCTCGACGCCACCACCGAGCTGTCGCGGGAGATCACCGAGAAGGGGATCTACCCGGCAGTGGACCCGCTCGCGTCCACGTCGCGGCTGCTCGACCCGGCCTACATCGGCCAGGAGCACTACGACGTGGCCCGCGAGGTGCAGCGGATCCTGCAGCGCTACAACGAGCTGCAGGACATCATCGCGATCCTCGGCATCGACGAACTGTCCGAGGAGGACAGGGTCACGGTGCAGCGGGCCCGCCGCCTCGAGCGGTTCCTTTCCCACCCGATGTACGTGGCCGAGCAGTTCACCGGCATTCCCGGCGTGTTCGTGCCGCTGGACGAGACGATCTCCTCGTTCAAGGCGATCACCGAAGGCAAGTACGACCACGTGCCCGAGCAGGCCTTCTTCATGTGCGGCGGGATCGAGGACGTAGAGAAGAAGGCCAAGGAGCTGGAAAAGTCGTGAACAGGTGACGCTGCAGGTGAGCCTCGTCGTCCCCGAGGGCGAGGTATGGGCAGGCCCAGCGGGGATGGTTATCGCCAAGACCCGGGACGGTGACATCGGCGTGCTGACCGGGCACAGCCCGGTGCTCGGCATCCTGGTCGAGGGCAGCCTGGTGCGGATCGTCCCCGAGGACACCACGGACGGCGCGGCCGAGGGCAGCACGGTGGTCGCCGCCGTGAATGGCGGGTTCTTCTCGGTAGCCGACGACCGGATCTCGGTCCTGGCTCGTGAAGCCCAGCTCGGCGCCGACGTGGACACGAGCGCCGCCCGCGCCGCTCTCGACGAAGCGCTGCAGAGCGCGGAGGCCTCAGCCGAAGGGGACGAAGAGTCCCCGGACGTTCGGTACTACAGGGCGCTGCTCAGAGCCGCCGGCGAACCCGCCGACGGCGCCTGACGAGAGCCGGCGCGGAGAGGGCCGGGGTTGGCAGGGGGGCGGCTGGCGCTGGATGCTGGCTGGCTCCTCGTCATCGTCTTGGTGATCGCGCTGGCGGCTGCCACCGGCATTGCGGTCCGCAGGACCCTGATCGAGCGCGGCGGCGGCAGCGTCGAGTGCGCCCTGCGGCTCGCCATGGACCGGCGCTGGCGGCTGGGGCTCGCTGCTTACCAGCCCGACGAGCTGCGCTGGTATCCGATCTTCGGGCTCTGGCTGCGCCCGGGCGAGGTCTTCGCCCGGGGCACGCTCAGCGTGGTGTCGCGCCGGCCGGCCGATCCGGTGGAGATAACCAGCCTCGGCCCTGGCGCGGTGGTCGTGGAGTGCGACATCGGGGAAGGCGCCGAGCAGCGGGTGGAGCTCGCGCTCAGCGATGACGCGCTGACCGGCTTCCTTGCCTGGCTTGAGGCCGCTCCGCCGGGACCGGGGTCCGGCTTCAGCTAAGCCCGGCCCGGCTCAGCGCTGCTCGCCCGGTCGCCACAGCAGGTCCCCAACTGGCTGGTTGGCCTGGCGGGCCAGGATGAACAGCAGGTCGGAGAGCCGGTTCAGGTACCTGGCCGGCAGCGGGCTCACGGTGTCGCCGTGCGCCTCGACGGCCGCCCAGGCGCTGCGCTCGGCCCGCCTGACCACGGTTCTGGCCGTGTGCAGCGCTGCGGCACCGGGGCTGCCACCCGGCAGCACGAAGCTCCGCAGCACCGGCAGGCCCTCGTTGTAGGCGTCGCAGGCCTGCTCCAGCCGGGTGACGTAGTCGTCGCCGATCCGCAGCTGCGACCGGGCCGGCTGCCCGTCGGCCGGCGCGATCGGATTGCACAGGTCCGCGCCCACGTCAAAGAGCTCGTTCTGCAGCCGGATCAGCAGGCTGGTGATCTCGGCAGGCAGCCCGCCCATGGTGACCGCGGCGCCGATCGCGCAGTTGGCCTCGTCCACGTCGGCATACGCGGCGAGCCTGGGATCGGTCTTGTCCGCGCGGCTGCCGTCGCCGAGTGCGGTGGTGCCGTCGTCCCCGGTGCGGGTGTAGATGCGGGAAAGCACGACGGGGCTGCGCCTGCGGTCATCCGACATGCAATCCACCGTATAGCGCGGTCACCGCGACAGCGCATGTCACCGCGACAGCGCATGTCACCGTGGCAGCGCTAACGATGCCGACGGCACTGACGCCGGCGGCGCCGAGCGGCGCAGGAAGCGGCTGGACACGAACGCCAGCGCGTACAGGACACCGACCACGATGAGCAGGAACCGGTAGCCGGTGGCCAGCGCTGCGTACTCGATGGCCCCGCCGACGATCGCGCCCAGCAGGTTGGCTGCGAACGCGTTCCCGGTCATCTCGACGTCCGAGAACCGCTGCGCGAAGATCAGGTTCGCGATGTAGATCGGCGCGAACGCGAGCGCGCTGGCCGCCAGGAAGCGCGGGATGAGTGGCAGGCCCAGCGGCGCGTCCGGCGGCACCAGCCAGGTCACGGCCAGCGACACGATCAGCGCGGCGTACAGGATCATCGGGCGCGGCAGCCGCACGTGCCGGGCGGTCTCCACGGCCAGGTACACCGCGACCAGGACGCCGGCCGACACCAGCGAGTTCACGAACCACGTCGCGCCGAACAGCAGCGCGAACTGCACGATGTTCTTGGTCTCGAGCAGCATGAACGCGGCGCCCATGAACGCGAGGTCGGTGTAGCGGTACATCCGCCGCAGCGGCCCGGAGCCGCCGCCGACCCGGATCAGCAGCACGGAACCCAGCAGGATGGCGACGAGCATCCACACGTAGACCCACGGCAGGCCGGGGCTGGGCAGGTAGGGGAACGGGTAGTCGTCGGTGGCCGGCGCGACCTTGGTGCCGTGCCAGTAGGTGGTGCAGTTCGGAACCGCGCCGCGGCTGTAGACGGTCAGCGTGGCCAGCTGGCGACCGCCGAGCGGTGGTCCCACGTCCTCGCACGGCGCCCGGCCAAACACGTCGTCGATCGTCGTCGCGTACCGGTTGAGCAGGAACGGCGCGTAGTAGTTGTACATGGCGAACGTGCCGCCCGGCGCCAGGTGCGCCTTGACCTCCGCGATCGACTCCTTGGTCAGCAGGAAGCTCTCCAGGCGGACCGCGGACTGGCCCGCCACCGCCGCCAGGGAGTCCGGCAGCGCGAACAGGATGAGGTTGTACTTCTTGCTCGTGTCCTGCAGGTATTCCCGGCCGTCGGCCACGTGCAGGGTGACCCGGGGACTGCTGTACGGCTGGCTCGGGGCGCGCTGCTCGCCGAGGCGCAGCAGTTCGGGGTCGATCTCCACGGCGTCGATGTGCTTGGCCCCGCTGGCCAGCGCGACCGCGGTGTCGTTCCCGGTCCCAGCGCCGATGATCAGCACGTTGTCCAGGCTGGCCTTGGTCACATGCCGGTACGGGTACCAGTAGAACGGCTTCTGCCGGGCGAGCACGGCCAGCGACCGGGCGGCCTGGTAGGGAATGTTGTTCGCGGACACGTTCAGGGCGGGGTTCTTGCCGGTCGTCTGGAAGACGGACAGCTTGTTGTACGGCGACCACGTCTGGCTGGGGACGAACGACTCTATGCACAGCGCGGCCACGACCACGGCCACGGCGGCCGCCTGCCACCAGCGGATCTTCGGTGCAATCAGCACAAGCAGGCCCGCGCAGGCGATGATGCCCCAGGTGGCCGGCGGCTGGTCGAGGAACGACAGGACCGAGAACACCGCGATCCCGGCGATGCTGCCGACGATGTCCAGCCGGTAGGCGTTCAGGGCGCGGAAGCCGACAAACGTCCGGGCCATGGCCTGGCCGAGACCGGCCATCACCGCCGCGGTCAGCACGAAGATGACGGCGAGGCTGACCGGCTGCGGCAGCGCGAGCATGTTGCGCAGCCCCCGGTACGGGTGGGGGCCGCTGAGCGAGGACAGGATCACCGGGAACAGCAGCACGAAGCCGACCAGCAGCAGCAAGGCCACCGGGGTCCAGCGCAGGTAGTCGCGCCGGGCCCGGGCGTTCAGGAACCCGATCCCGATGCCGAGGAAGCTGGCGATCAGGATGAAGTTGGTCGCCTTGGTCACGTAGACGTTGTTCGAGGTGACCCACCGGATGAGGGCCAGCTCGACGAACAGCATCAGGAAGCTGGCGAAGGCAAGCCTGGCCCGGTCGGAGCGCCGTTCGGGCTGCTGCTCCGCGGGCCGAGCCGCGGGCTGCCCGTCTGGCCGCGCGCCGTTACTGCCGCGGTCGTCGTCCCAGGCAGTGTCTATGTCGGTGAATGGGGTTCCGGAGTCCACCTCCGCAACCGTAGTCAGTTAGCGTGGCTAAATCTTGGTCTCTTCTATATTTTCAGCAAACCATCGCTTTGCCCTGCCTTGACTCTCGGCGGCGAGGACTCCGCCACGGAGCATGGCTGGGACCCCGCCGCGCAGCCCCTGCGGCCGCCCCGCCACACGGCGTTTCGATGATCGCGGTGGATTTGGTGTCGTATGTGCGAAAAATCCACCGCGATCATGAAAGAGGAGGGCGGCCGGGCGCGTCGGTGGCGGCACCGCTCCCGTCCATCTGGGCTACCCCCGTATAGCCCGGCCGAGCTAGCCGCGAACCGCCGGATCCAGCCCAGGCGGCCGGACGGACCGTGCTCTAATGCCCGGACTCCTAGCCCGAAATGACTGCGGCGTAGGGGGTTCAGTGAGGCAGGAGGGATTGCTGGAAGAAAATTAGCGGAAGTTCGCTCTCTCTGTTTTAGGGTCCTGACCTGGGGTATTCACATAGTCACCACGATGTGGCATCGTAGGTGTACGAAGGGTGATCACCGTAGCGTGACCGGCGAACAACGCCGAAGATGGAGTTTCGGTCACTAGCGGTGATGACCCCGGCCAGGCCGAAACGGGGGAACTTCGGCTTGGAGGCGGGCCGGAAGGCCCGCAGGCCTGCTCGCATCGAGTGCTCGGCGGATCTCGGGGGCCCGCCGGAGCCACGAGCCGGCCGCAAATGTGGGGGGAGCGCGCCCCCGGCCCAATTGGGCCGGGGGCGCGCTTGGCTTTCCGGGGCGATGACGCCGAGGACGGTTTGCCCCGGGGCGATGATTCCGAGCACAGTTTGCCCGGGGGCGATGACGCCGAGGACGGTTTGCCCGGGGGCCGGGATCGCCCGCGCCGGGTGGTCCGGGAATGGGTATGGTATCCATCAAATGTCCGAACTGTGCCCGGAGGCTGGCCGTGTATGACTATGTCATCGTCGGCGCGGGCAGCGCCGGCTGCGTCCTCGCCGGCAGGCTCACCGAGGACCCGGACACCCGGGTGCTGCTGCTGGAGGCCGGCCCGCCCGACACCGCGGGCGAGATCCACATGCCCGCAGTGCAGAGCCTGCTCTTCCAGAGCACCTACGACTGGAACTACCGGACTGTCCCGCAAGAGCGCGCGGCGGGCCGCTCGGTGTACTGGCCCCGGGGCAGGACGCTCGGCGGGTCGTCGTCGATCAACGCGATGATCTACATCCGCGGCAGCCGCTATGACTACAACTCCTGGCGGGACGAGTACGGCTGCGAGGGCTGGGGATACACCGATCTGCTGCCCTACTTCCTGCGGGCCGAGGACAACTCCCGCGGGGCCTCCGCCTACCACGGAGCCGCGGGCCCGCTCAGCGTCACCGATCCGCGGCACAAGTCGCCGCTGGCCAGCGCCTTCGTGGACGCGGCCCAGCGCGCGGGCCTGCCGGCCAACGACGACTTCAACGGCGCACGGCAGGACGGCGTCGGCTTCTACCAGGTGACACAGCAGCGCGGCCGCCGCTGGAGCGCGGCCGACGCATACCTGCACCCGGCTGCCAGCCGGCCGAACCTGACCATCCTGACCGACGCGCTGGTCACCGGGATCGCCGTGTCCGGCGGCCACGCGGTCGGCGTGCGCTACCTGCTGCGCGGGGAGTCCCAGACCGCGCACGCCGAGGGCGAGGTCATCCTCGCGGCCGGCGCGATCGGCAGCCCGCAGCTGCTCATGCTGTCCGGGATCGGCCCGGCCGACCACCTGCTGTCGCACGGCATCACCGTGGAGGCGGACAGCCCGGGGGTGGGCGCGAACCTGTCCGACCACCCGGCGGTGACAGCGATGTGGCACACGCCGAAGTCGCGCGGGCTGTGGGAACAGGCGGGCCGGGCGAGCCTGGCCCGCTGGCAGCTGATGCACTCCGGGCCGATGACCACGAACATCGCCGAGTCGGGCGGGTTCAGCCGCTCCGACACGGCGCTTCCGGCGCCGGACATCCAGTGGCACGCGCTGCCGGCCCCGTACCAGAACGGCGGCCTCACCGACCCAGCGATCCGCGCGCTGTCCCTGCTCATCGCGCTGGTGGCGGTGCGCAGCCGCGGCCGGATCCGGCTGGCCAGCCCCAACCCACGGCACAAGCCGCTCATCGACCCGGCCTACCTGTCCGACGGGGCCGACATCGAGCCGCTGGTCTCGGGCGTCAAGATGGCCAGGGACATCGCGTTGCAGCGTCCCATGTCCAAGATCTGCAAGTCGGAGCTCGCGCCCGGCAGCGACGCCAGCAGCGACGCCGAGATCAGGGACTTCATCAGGCGCAACCTGACCACCATCTACCATCCGGTCGGCACCTGCGCGATGGGCGGCGACTCCAGGGTGGCCGCCAGCAGGCTCACCAGCGTGGTCGACCCGGAACTGCGGGTCAGGGGGATCGAGGGGCTGCGGGTGGTGGACGCCTCGGTGATGCCCGCGGTGCCGCGGGGAAATACCAACGCGCCGACGATCGCCATCGCCGAGCGGGCCGCCGACCTGATCTGCGGCCGCGCCCCGCTCGCCCCCGTGGAGCCCGCGGACCAGGAGCTTTCGGCGTCAATGACGCCGTAGCGCGCGGCCCGGCCGGCTAGGTGAGCGGCACCGGCGCCCCGGTCAGCCTGCTGCGCTCGGCGGCGAACGCCATCTGGTGGCTGTCCAGCGATTCCCGCGGCCCGGTGCAGACGAGCGAGCGGTCGCCGGAAGCGACCGCGTCCGCGAAGGCCCCGATGACACCGAAGTCCCCGCCGCCGTGACCCCCGCCGGTTACCGCGGCCGAGTCATCGACCGGAACCGGCGTCGCCTCGCCGGTGACGAAGTCGGTGACGGTGATCTGGTGCCCGTCGCCTTCGAGGAACCCCCGCGCGCCCATGATCCTGGTGCGGCGCCGCCCGTACGGCGTGAACGCGCTCATCGTCAGCGTGGCGGTGATCCCGCCGTCGAACTCGATCGTGACCACCTGGTGGTCGGCCACGTCGTTGTCGCAGGCGTACACGCAGCGGCCGTACGGCCCCTCGCGCAGCGCCCGGCGCACCCCCTGCTCGGTCAGGTCGGTTGTGACCACCGATAGCGGCCACTGCTTCCGCTTCGGGTCGTCGAGGAAGCCGAGGTACAAGCGGGTGGCCGAGTACGGGCAGGTCGACTCCACGGCGCAGTCGAGACAGCGGTCGGCGGCGCCGGGCGGCCGGCTGGCCGCGGTGAAGTGGTGCAGCCCGCCACGGCTTGAGACGGCGACGGCGGGCCTGCCGACCACGTAACGCAGCCAGTCCAGGTCATGGCAGCACTTGGTCAGCAGGCTCGGGCCCGCCTGGTCGGCCCGGCGCCAGTTGCCGCGCACGTACGCGTGCGCGAAGTGCCACCAGCCGACCGGCTCGAGGTGCTCAACGCCGACGATCTGGCCGAGCCGGCCCTCGGCCACGACCTGCTTCACCGCCTCGGTGTAGGCCGTGTACCGCATCACGTGGCAGACCGCCAGGATGACCCCGGCCTTCTCGGCCGCCTCGACCACGTCGACGCACTCCGCCCAGGTAGGGGCGATGGGCTTCTCGAGCAGCACGTGGTAGCCGAGCCCGGCGAACCGGATCGCCGCCTCGGCGTGCTCGCGGTCCGGTGTGGTCACGATCACCGCGTCGGCCAGCCGCTCGCTGACGGCCAGATCCCGCCAGTTGCTCAGCCGCCGGTCCGCCGCCACCCCGAGCCGGTCGGCCAGCGCGTCGCGGCGGTCAGCGCGCGGGTCGGCGACGGCGACGACCCTGGCCCGGCCGGGGAACTGCTCGGCAAAGCCGGCGAAGACGTTTCCCCGCGCTCCGGCGCCGAGCACCGCCATCGTTACTGGTCCAGCCATCGCCATCGCTCCCATTGCCGCCAAGACCGACTAAAGCACCATCATCGGGCTATTCGGATTGCAGGGGACGTCGCCCCTGCAACGGGACGATGACAGGTGAGTCACGATGCGCAATGCGGTGCCCGTTAAAGCGGTAAATGCGAAGTTAGCGAGACTTAAGCTCCATTAGGGCCTCGCGGCATGCGCAGGGCCTAGGGAGCCGGGATGGAAGACGACATCGTGCTGCGGGTGCTGGGTCCCGTCGAGATCCTGGCGGCCGCCGGCGCCCGGCCGCCATCGCAGCCTCCGCAGCAGCGACTCGTGCTCGGCATGCTGGCGCTGCGGACCGGGCAGCCGGTGCCGGTTGCCGAGCTGATCGACGCGGTGTGGGACGATCAGCCGCCCCGTTCGGCGCGCGGCAGCCTGCAGGCGCTGGTCACCGGGGTACGGCAGGCGCTCGCCCCGGTGCCGGGCAGCCGCCTGGACCGGTGCGGGGAGGCCTACCGGCTGCAGCTCGAGGCCGACCGGGTGGACGTGCACCGGTTCCGGTTCCAGGCCGCCGCCGGACGGGCGGCCGCCGACCGGCGGGCCGCCGTCGCCGCGTTCGACCAGGCTCTGGCGCTGTGGCGAGGACCCGCGCTGGCCGACGTGCCGGGGACCCCCGCAGTGGCCGCCGCGGCGTCGATGCTGGCCGAGGAGCGCGTGTCGGTGATCCAGGACCGCGTCACAGCGCTGCTGGCGTGCGGGATGGAACGGCAGGCCGCGGCCGATCTGCCGCGGCTGCTGGCCGAGTACCCGCTGGCCGAGCGCCTCGCCGGGCTGCTGATCATGGCACTGTACCGGCTCGGGCAGCGGGACGGCGCGCTGCGGGTGTTCCGGGCGATCAGGGACCGGCTGGCCGGTGAACTCGGCGTCGAGCCGGGCCCGGAGCTGCAGGCCCTGCACCAGCGCATCCTGACCGGTGACCCGGACCTGGCCGGTAGCCCGGGCCTGGCCCCGGATCTGACCGGTGACCCGGACCCGGCCGGAGCCCCGGATCTGGCCGCGTCCCGCCAGCTGGCCCCCGCCTGGCGCGGGGCGCATGGCGGGGCCCGCGTGGTGCCGCGGCAACTGCCGGCCATCCCGCCGCACTTCGCCGGGCGGACGGCGGAGCTCAAAGCCCTGGACGAGCTGGTCAGCGGCGCGGCCGACGGTGACGGCCGCGGTGCCGTCTGGGTGCTGGCAGGCCCGGCCGGGGTTGGCAAGACCACGCTGGCCGCGTTCTGGGCGCATCGCGTTGCCGACCGGTTTCCCGACGGGCAGCTGTACGTCAGCCTGAGGGGCTTCGCCCCGGAGGGCAGTCCGGTCACCGCGGCGGAGGCACTGCGCGGGATGCTCCGCGCCATGGGGGTTCTGCTGGCGCAGATCCCCGAGTCGTTAGACGCGCAGGCGGCGCTGTACCGCAGCATGCTCGCGGGCAAGCGGATGCTTGTGCTGATCGACAACGCCGCCGACGCCGCCCAGGTGCGGCCGCTGCTGCCCGGCGGCACGGGCTGTGCGGTGCTGGTGACCAGCCGCAGCCAGCTGACCGGCCTGGTCGCCGTGGAGGGCGCGCATCCGGTCTTCCTCGACGTGCTGTCCGAGGCCGAAGCGTGTGAGCTGCTGGTCGGCAGGCTCGGCGCGCAGCGGGTGATGGCCGAGCCCGCGGCGGCCACCGAGCTGGCCGGGTTCTGCGCCGGGCTGCCGCTTGCGCTGTCGGTCGCCGCCGCCAGGGCCGCCGCGCGTCCCAGTTTCACGCTGTCCGCGCTCGTTGCCGAGCTGCGCAGCGACGAAGGCCGCCTGGACGCGCTGGGCACGGAGGATGCGGATGGCAGCGTCCGGGAGGTGCTGTCCTGGTCGTATCGGCAACTTAGCAGCCCGGCGGCGCGGATGTTCCGGCTGCTCGGCGTGCATCAGGGACCCGAGATCTCGGCGCCCGCCGCGGCGAGCCTGGCCGGCCTGGGAGTCCCGCAGGCACGCCGCGCCCTGGCCGAGCTCACCAGCGCCCACCTGGTCGCCGAGTCCACCCCGGACCGGTTCGGCTTTCACGACCTGCTGCGCGCCTACGCCAGCGAGCTGGCTATCGCCGACGGCGCCGATGCCGAGCGCGCCGCGGCCGTCCGCCGGGTGCTCGACCACTACCTGATCACCGCCAACGCCGCCTATCCGCTGCTCTACCCGGCGCGGGATCCGCTCGTCCTTGGCAAGGCCGCGCCGGGCACGACTCCGGAACGGGTGACCAGCCGGGCACAGGCCAGGGCCTGGTTCGCCGCCGAGCATCAGGTCCTGCTCACGGCGACGGCAACGGCCGCGGCCGCCGGCTACGCCGCCCACGCGTGGCAGCTGCCAGCGGCGCTCTCGGAGTTCCTCGATCGCGAGGGCCACTGGCACGACCTCGCGGTCACCCAGCGGTCCGCGCTCGCGGCGGCCGGCCGCGCCGGGGACCGGGCCGGTCTCGCCCACGCCCACCTCGGCGTGGCCATGGCGTGCCTGCGGCTGCGCCGCTACGACGAGGGGCTCGCCCACGCCAGGAGGTCCATCGAGGGGTTCCGGGAGCTCGGCGACCAGGCCAGGGAGGCGCGCAGCCGCATCTTCCTGGGCACAGCCTGCGGGGAGCAGGGCCAGCACGCGGCCGCCCGGCGGCACACCGAGCACGCGCTGCGGCTCTACCGGGCCATCGGGCACCAGGCCGGGCAGGCACACGCGCTGACGAACCTGGGCTGGCACGCCACGGCGCTCGGCGACTACCAGGTGGCGCTCGGCTGCTGCCAGCAGGCCCTCGGCCTGCACCGCGAGCTTGGCAACGCGCTCGGCGAGGCGCACACCTGGGACTACACGGGTTACGTCAGGGACCATCTGGGCCAGCACGATGACGCCGTCGACTGTTACCGGCGCGCCCTCGGCCTGCTGCTGCAGGTGAGCGACCGGTCAGAGCAAGCCGGCGTGCTGACCAGGCTCGGCGACGCCCACCGGGCCCTCGGCGACCGCGCGGCGGCCCGCGAGGCCTGGCAGCAGGCGCTCGCCGTCCTCGATGACCTGCACGATCCCGGCGCCGCGCAGGTCGAGTCGCGGCTCGACGACCTGCGCGCAGCCCGTTGACCGCCCGGTACGCCTAGTCCCGTGGCCGGTCGCCGACGGTATGGAACTCCACGCGGTAGAGCAGCGTGTCGTCGCCGATCGGGCCCGCATGAGCGGCCCTGCGGCGCAGCGCCTCCAGGTCGGGCTCGCCGGAGCGGCGTACGTCGGCCGCTGTGATGGCGGCGAACGGCAGCAGCTCGACGGCGTCGACCTCGATCTGTGCGGCGCCGACCCGGTAGCGGCCGCCCACCCGCACCTTTGGCCGCTGCCAGAGCCGGAACGAGACCGTGATCGCGCCCGCGATAACGTCGTCGCGCAGCTCTTTGCTGAACTCCACCAGGCCAGGCTATGCCGCCCCGGCGGTTCCCCCCCGGCGCCTCGGCACGCTGGCCCGGACCCTGGCGCGCCAGCGGTCGGCCCGGGTGTCGGCGAAGATCTGGTGCACCACGTTGCGGCCGGGTATGCCGGTGACGCCGCCGCCGCCGTGTGTTGCGGAGCCGGCCTGGTAGAGCCCGCGCACCGGGGTGCGCAGGTCCGCGTAGCCGGCCGCAGGCCGGGCGTGGAACATCTGGCCCAGGCTGAGCTCGCCGTGGAAGATGTTCCCGCCGATCAGCCCGTACTCCTGCTGCATCTGGTCCGGCCCGATCACCTGGCGGTGCAGGATCGAGTCGGCGAAGCCGGGTGCCACCGTCTCCACCCTGGCGATCACCCGGTCCGCGTACGCCGCGAGCTCGTCGGCCTGTGGCGCGTCGGCGTACTGGTGCGGCACCCACTGGGTGAACATCGACATCACCTGCTGCCCCTCGGGAGCGAGCGAGTCGTCGAACACACTCGGGATGCAGATGTCCGCGAACGGCAGCGCCGAAGGGCGGCCCGAGACGGCGTCCTGGAACGCGTTCTCGATGTCGTCGAGGCTCTCGGCCAGCACGATCGTGCCCCCGTGCACCTGCGGGTCGAACTCGGGATGGCTGGCGAACACCGGCAGCCGCGCCAGCGCCAGGTTGATCTTCACGGTGCCGCTGCGGGTCTGCCAGCCGCGGATGTCCTCGACGAAATCGGGCGGCAGCACCGCCGGGTCCAGCAGCCGCAGGAACGAGATCTGCGGATGCGCGGTGGTGACCACGATCGGCGCGTCGATGTCCTCGCCGCTGGCCAGCGTGACCCCGGTGACGCGGCCGCCCCTGGTGCGGATCCTGGCCACCTCGGCGTCGGTGCGCAGCTCGGCCCGGAACGAGCGGGCGGCGTCGGCCAAGGCCCTGGTGACCCCGCCCATGCCGCCGCGCGGGAAGCCCCACGCGCCCGCGTGCCCGTCGGTGTCGCCGATGTGGTGGTGCAGCGTCACGTAGGCCGTGCCGCTCGACCTGGGCCCGGCCCAGGTCCCGATCACCCCGGACACCGAGAGCAGCCCGCGCATCGCGTCGCTCTCGAAGTACCGCTCGACCAGGTCGGCGATGCTGCCGGTGAGCAGGCGGGTGACGTCGACCGCGCCGCGCTCGTCGAGCTTGCGCAGGTGCCGCAGCAGCAGGCCCTGCCGCCACAGGTCCGGCGGCCGCCGCGACCCGAGCCGGGGCGGGATCTCGTCGAGCAGCGGCCCCAGCACGGCGCCGAGGCGCGCCAGGTGCGCCTGGTAGCTGTCGTAAGCGGTGGCGTCGCGTTCCGAAAACTTCCCTATCTGGCTGCGGCGTTCGCCGGGATCGTCCGGCAAGCTGAGGTAACGCCCGTCCGCCCGCGGCGCGAAGTACGGGCCCTGCGGGAACACGTGATAGCCGTGGCTGGCCAGCCGCAGGTCGCGGATCAGCGCGGGCGGCAGCAGCGAGACCACGTAGGACAGCGAGGTCACCGTGTAGTCGGGCCCGAACGGGTGCTCGCTCACCGCGGCACCGCCGAGCACGCCGCGGCGCTCGCAGACCACCGTGGATAGCCCGCTGCGGGCCAGGTACGCCGCCGCGACCAGCCCGTTGTGACCCCCGCCGATCACTATCGCGTCCCGGCTCGCGGTCATCAGCCTCGCCGTCCTTCCTCGTGACCCGGCCGCGTCAGGCGGCAGTTGACATCCGCTCTGGCGCGGCCAGGCGGATCGGCGTGAACAGCGCGACGGCCGCCAAGAGCAAGCACCCCGTGCCGGCCATGATCAGCACGGGACCGACACCATAGCGGGCGGCCGCCCAGCCGAGCAAGGCCGCGCCGACCGGGCCGGGCGCGCCATGGATCGTCCAGAATGCCGAGGTGACCCGGCCCAGCAGATGGTCGGGGGTCACCTCCTGGCGCAGCGACATGCTGCAGATGCCGCCCACGCTCTCGCAGGCCATGTAGATGGCGGCCAGCGCGGCGATCAGCGGGATGGCGTGTGTGACGCCGATGCAGGCGATGGCCACGCCGGCCGCGGCCACCGGAACGATCCACGAGGCGCCGAACCCGATCTTCCGGCGCAGCCGGGCGGTGACCATCGAGCCGGCCACCGTGCCCAGCGCCGCGACCGCGAGGACCACGCCCACCGCGGCGTAGGACTGGTGCAGGTCGTGGCGCAGGTCGTAGATCAGCACGTTGGTCAGGCCGAAGGTCAGGAAGACGTAGCAGGACAGCTCGGCGGTAAGCGATCGCAGCACCGGGTGCCGCCACAGGAAGCGGGCGCCGGCCATGAACTCGGCCCAGGGGCGTTCCCGGCCGGACGCCGCGCCGGTCCGGTCATGGGCGCGCAGCCGGATCAGGAACGCGCCGCCCGCTGACAGCGCGAAGCTGGCCGCGTCGAAGGCGATGGCGGCGGCCGGCCCGAGCAGCCCCGCGACCAGGCCGGCCAGCAGCGGGCCCGCGACGCCGACCGCGGCCGCGGAGGCGAACAGCAGCCCGTTGGCCTCGGTGATCCGGTCGGCGTCGACCAGGTTGCGCACCGCGGTCACGTACGTGACGCTGAAGACCATCCCGATCGCCTCGCAGGCGGGCAGCACCAGGTAGAGCAGCCAGACCCGCGGCCCGAAGGCCCAGATCAGCGGGATGAGCCCGTACAGCGCCATCCGCGCGAGGTCGCAGCAGATCAGCAGCGTCCGCCGGTCCACGCGGTCCACCAGCAGGCCGGCGCCGATGCCCGCGCACACCGCCGCCGCCCCGGCCACGCCGGTCAGCAGGCCCATCTGCGCGACCGACCCGGTGGCGTGCAGCACCAGCAGCGGGACCGCGATGTACGCGAACGAGTCGCCCGCCGCCGACAGCGTCTGGGCGGCCCAGAAGATCGCGAAATTGCGGTCGCGCCACACGGGCCGGTTCGTGCGCCCGCCCGCCGTGGTCGGCGCCGCGCCCGGGCCGGGGTCTACTTGTACCGCCGGCCGTGCAGCACGGTGGCCAGGCCGAGGAGCTTGCGCATGTCCTGGTCGGTGCGGGACAGCGAGGTCAGGTTCACCATCGGCTTCATCCGCTGCCTGGTGATCGACTTCGGCCTGGCGAACTCGCGCAGCCCGTCCGCGCCGTGGATCCGGCCGAACCCGGAATCGCCCGACCCGCCGAACGGCAGCGAGGGCACGCCGGCGAACGAGATCACCGAGTTGACCGCCGTCATCCCGCTGTGCAGCGACCGCGCAGCGGCCATCGCCGCCTTCTTGTTCCGCGCGAACACCGCGGACCCGAGCCCGTACCGGCTGGCGTTTGCCAGCCTGACGCCCTCGTCGAGATCGGCCACCCGGGCGACGGTCACTGTCGGCCCGAAGGTTTCCTCGGTGACCGCGCGGCTTTCCTCGGGAACCTCGGTGAGGATCACCGGGCCGATGAACGGCTTGCGGATGCTCGCCAGGCCGCCAACGACCGCCCTGCCGCCCCTGGCGAGCGCGTCGGCGATGTGCCGCTCGACGACCTCGACCTGGCCCGGCAGGGTCATCGGCCCGTAGTCGGCCTCGCGGTCGTCACCGGGGCGGATGTCGGACATCTTCTCGATGAGTTTTTCCAGGAAGGAGTGGTAGACCGGGTCGGCCACGTAGACGCGCTCGACGCCGACGCAGGTCTGGCCGGCGTTGGACAGCGCACCCCACGCGGCAGCGTCCGCCGCGGCGTCCAGGTCGGCGTCGGCGCCGACGATGAACGCGTCCTTGCCGCCGCATTCGGCCACCATCGGCGTGAGGTTCTCCGCGCAGGCCGCCATGACCTTCTTGGCGGTGGCCGCCGAGCCGGTGAAGGCGATCTTGTTGACCGCGCTGCGGGCCAGGAACTCGCCGGTCTGGCCGGCCCCGGTGATCAGCTGCAGCACCGGCTGCTCGGGCACGACCTCGGCGAACGAGTTGACCAGCCACTCGCCGACCGCCGGGGTGAGCTCGCTCGGCTTGAACACAACGGCGTTGCCCGCCGCGAGCGCGTAGGCGATCGAGCCCATGGGCGTGAACACCGGGTAGTTCCACGGCCCGATGACGCCGACAACGCCGAGCGGCTGGTATTCGAGCGTGGCGGCCATGTTGATGGCCACCAGGCCGGGGCGGACCCGGCGCGGGCGGAGCACCTTCCGCGCGTTGCGGGCCGCCCAGTCAATGTGCACGATCGCGAGCAGGATCTCCAGCTGCGCGTCGGCGAGCGGCTTGCCGGTCTCGGTGTGCACGAGCTCGGCCAGCCGCCCGATGTACCTGGTCAGGTACGACTTCCAGGCGAGCAGCCGGGTTCGCCGCTCGGCCCAGGACAGGCTCGCCCACCAGGAGGCGGCCTCGTGCGCGCGCTCGACCGTCTGCGCGACATCGTCTTCGCTGAACACGCCGAAGGTGGCAATCACCTCCGAGGTCGCCGGGTTCAGCGAGTCAAAGCTTTCCGCGGGCCGCGCTGGGCTCTGCGTTCGCAGCGTGGTGGCCATGGCTGTGCACCGCCGTTTCGTGCAGCGTAGGTTTGCTGAGACCGAAAATACCGGAGGGCACCGATGCCAGAACAGTCAGCCAGGGACGAATCGGCCGTCGCCCGGCAGGCGCAGGCCGACCTGCGCTGGCTGCGCGAGGCGATCGAGCTGTCCCGGCACTGCCCGCCGTCCGAGACCGCGTTCTCGGTCGGCGCCGTGCTGGTGAGCGACGCCGGGGACGTGATCGCCACGGGTTATTCGAGGGAGCTTGACCCGAAGGACCACGCCGAGGAGGTCGCGCTGGCCAGGGCGACCGACGACCCGCGGCTGGCACGGGCGACGCTGTACAGCTCGCTCGAGCCGTGCCTGTCCCGGGCCTCACGGCCCCGGTCCTGCGCCGAGCTGATCGTGGCCGCCGGGATCCCCCGCGTGGTTATCGCGTGGCTGGAGCCGCCGTTGTTCACCGCCGGCGGTGGCGCCACCAGGCTGCGAAGCGCCGGGGTCACGGTGGACGAGATTCCGTGGCTGGCCGAACTGGCCCGATCGGCCAACGCGCACCTGCTGCCGCAGCGAAGCGGCTGATCACCGTTCCGGTTCAAGAAGGCCGCGCAGTGCCGCCTTGCCGCGGGCCGTGTGGCTCTTCACCGCGCCTTGGCTGATCTGCATCGCGGCGGCGACCTGCTCTTCGGACAGGTCCAGGTAGAACCTGAGCACGAGCGCCTCCCGCTGCCTGGTCGGCAGCGTGCGCAGCGCCGCGACAACGGCGGCGCGCTGCAGCCGCATGATCGCGGCCTGCTCGGCGCTGGGCATGTCCGGCTCGCCGGCCGGCATGTGCTTGTCGACCACGACCCGGTGCCGCAGCAGTGACCGCGACCGGTTCATCACCGTGCGGCGCAGGTAATGCACGCCCTTGTCGATGTCACGCAGCCCGCGCCAGGCGGCGTGCACGGCGATGAACGAGTCCTGCACTATTTCCTCGGCGCTGGCGACGTCGCCCAGCAGCACCACGGACATGCGCACGAGCGACCGGTACTCCGTGTCGTACATTGCCGTGATCGCCAGGTCGGCTTCTGCCGTTCCGTGGGCAGGCTCGGCAGGGGCGGAGCCCTGCCCGGCCGAGCCTGTTCCCCGCCGGGCGCGGCCAGGATCCTGCAGCGTCCACGCGAGGTGCACGCTGCCGATCGGGTCACTCATTTTCAGGATGGCGACGCCTCCTGACCCGGCGGCTGGCATGCGGGCAACGATAGGAAGAGAACGTAAAGAATGTCAAGGCACGGGCAATATTTAGGGAAGTTGAAGTGGAATACTAGAAAGTAGTGAGACCGATTTGGGCTGATAAATACAAGTATGCGGAAAGGTGATGCACTGGATTCTTCCGGTCCCTTCCGGCAAGATGTGCTCATGGCAGATGCGAACTGGCAGCGGCTCGGTGACTACGTGGTGGCGAGGCGTGCCGCGCTCGGCATGCGCGACCGCCGGGCCTTCGCCGCCGCAACCGGCGTGACCGATCGCACGCTCGGGAAGCTCGAGAACGGCAAGCGGGTCTCGGCCAGCACGCTCGGAGCGGTCGAGAACCAGCTCGGCTGGGCACCGGGTTCCTGCCGCCGGATCCTGGCCGGGGGAGAGCCGACCGCGGTGCCAGGCGGCGCAAGCCCGTCCCGGTACTCGGACCCGACGCTGCAGCACATCGCCGATACGCCAGGACTGCCCCCGGACGTGGTACGGGGCCTGATCGCGCTGGCCCGCAACTGGCGGGATCAGGCCGAAGGCGTCGATGACCTGGGGTCGGACGAGGAGGGGCGGCCGCGGCCCGAGCGCCGCGGTGCATGATCAGATTCCGGGGATTGCGGTCCTGGGCAGATACGGGCAGCTACGGCACGCACACGTTTTCGCCGAGCAAGATCACGCATAGCAGGCTCGGCGATGGTGACGGCGACGGCTCCGCCGACGCCATGGGGGTTGGCGACGGGGCCGACGTCGAACCCGTGGTCGAGGTGGCCGGGCTAGGCTTGCCGGTGCTTGCCGCATGACCGGACGACGGCGATCTGCGCGCCGCCACCGGCTCGACGGTGCCCTGGCGACCGGTGTGCGTCGGCTGCGCGCCCGGCGTGGTCGGCCGGACGGAACTCGGCTGGGCCCGCCCACCGGACGCTGACGGGGCGTGGTGATGCGGCACCGCGGTGACGAACACCCCGGCTGCGGTGGCGCCGAGCACGGCCGTCGTGGCGGTCGCTCCCCACGCCAGCGGCCGCAGCTTCACCACGCCGAAGGCCCGCGCTGCGATCGCGCGGATGCCCAGCAGTACGGCAATCGCGGACGGCAGGGCGGTGCGCCAGCGGGTCCGGCGCGCGGCGCGGATGGCCTCAACGACGGCAGCCCGCTGGCATGCCGCATCCAGCGTCTCGGAGACGTAGATCACCAGGTTGCCGCGCCGGTCACGGTAGGCGACGGCCCGCAGCCCGGGCGGCAGGATCACCCGCTCGAGGTGGATCACGACGCGCTCTTATGCTGCGAAGCCAGATGCTGGATCGCGGTCCACCATTCGCGCGGATCGCCGCCCTCGCCGCCAACGACGGCGATGAACTCCCGGCCGGCCACGTCGAGGCGAACCGGGGCGTCCTGGCGCGGGTCCCGCGCCGCGGCCATCAGCGGCTCGGGCACGTCGGCCGCTTGCTGGTGCTCGCCGAGTTCGACGCCCGCGGTCGCCGCGATCTTCTCGAACAGCTCCAGCCGCCGCATCAGCTCGGCCTGGCTCGCCTGCGCCTCGGCAACGGCGTCCTCGAGCTGCCGTATCCGTTCGCGACGCCTCTCCAGCCACACGGTCTTTGCAGACCCCCCTCACGGCTAGCCCGCCCGCTCACCGGCCGGGCGGTGGCCCTCCCACATTTGTCAAGTCAGATGTGGACATGGACACAGAAATGCTAATCCGGGCGAGGGTGAGATGCTACGCCGATTGGAAAGCCTCGGTGCTAGTCATCGGACTAGGCCGAATGAATGAGGCGGTTCGTCCCTCTTGTCGCTAAAACAGGCCTCGCCACCCCCGATGGCGGCCACTGGGCGCCGTCGTCAGGAACCGGCTCAAGATCATCCAGCACCGGCCCGAGCTCATCGGCGGGTTCCTCGCCCAGACTGGACTCACTCTCGAACCCGAACCGCCTGTCGCGTAGCACTCCCAGTGAGCCCCCGGTGTCATCACGGTGGCACCCTAGGCTGACATGGACCCAGCGAAGGCGAGCGCCACCGCGGCTGGCGTCGCGGTCGCCCGTGGCGCCCACCGCTCCTGCGACCAGCCCCCGTGGGTGCTCGACGACCCGTTCGCCCTCCAGCTGGCCGGGCCGCGGTGGGCTGAGATCCAGTCCGCCAGCGAAGCCGCTTTCCCCGAGACCGCGCTGCGGCAGAGCCGGGCCAGCGTCGTCGCGCGCTCACGCTACGCCGAGGACCGGCTCGTCTCCGGGGGCTACCGCCAGTACGTGATCCTGGGAGCCGGGCTGGACTCCTTCGCCTGGCGCCGGGCCGACCTCATCGGCTGGCTGCGGCTCTTCGAGGTCGACCACCCGGCCAGCCAGGCCTGGAAACTGGACAGGATCGCCGAACTCGATCTCCCCGTCCGGGACGGGCACGTCTTCGCCCCGGTCGACTTCGAAACCACGCCGCTGTGTGACGGCCTTACCCGGGCCGGGCTCGACTGGTCCCAGCCGGCCTTCTTCTCCTGGCTCGGCGTGATCATCTACCTCACCCCCGAGGCCATCACTGCCACCCTCAACACCGTCAGCGGATGCGGCACCGGATCAGAAATCGTCCTCAGCTACGACGCGCCGGACGCCTTCCTTGACGACACCGCCCGGGAGATGGTGAAGATCGAGGCCAGGCAGGTCGCCGCCACCGGCGAGCCGTACACGACCAGGATGTCCCCCGCTCAAGCGGAGACTCTTATCGAAAGCGCCGGGCTGGAAGTCATCGAGCATCTTGCGCCGCAGGCCCTCTACGACCGGTACTTCGCCGAGCGCAGCGACGGGCTGCGCCCTTCCACGGCTGAACGCCTCATCGCCGCCCGAACAGGTTAACCGTCTCATGGTCATCGGGAAGTGGCGCCTAACACCGCCCTAGGCACCGGACCCAGCCTTTCAACCGCTGTAGCTGATGCGGATGCCGAACCCATAACCTTCCCATTGAAGATCGCTAGTGTCCAGCCAGGATCTAAAACGCCATCCTTTCAGGCGGTAGCCCGCATCGCGATCTACGCCCGCTTGAGCGCAGGAATCCCGGCGGGCTAAGTGCAAATACCTCTATACAGGTTGCTGAATGTCTTGCGGAAGTTGCGCATTACGCCCGACAGCGTGGGTTGAGAGCCGAGGTGGTGGCCATTTTCGAAGAGAATGACGTTGGCGCAGCCAAATACTCGAAGAAAGAACGCCCCGACTATCGCAGACTGCTTGAGCTTGTAAAGGAGAATAAGGTCGACGTCATCTTCGTGACCGAGGTGGAACGCCTCATGCGGCAGCCAGCCGAAGCTGAGCAATTGATCGACCTCGCTGGTGCCACCGATCTCCGGGAGATCCACCCTACCTCGGAAGAGGGTTACAACCTATCGACCCCGAACGGGGTCTACGGACTAAGGCAAGCCGTCAAGCTGGCGGAGTGCGAGTCGCTTAAGACTAGCGAGCGCCTCAGGCGCACGTTGGCAGACAGGGCCCGCGATGGTCAGACGCATGGCAGCCGTCGATGCTTTGGCTATTAGGCTGGCAACATGGAGATCGAGTTGGCCGCTTAATGAGGGCCATCGGTGCGGGACAAGCACGTCGGCTGATTCCGACGCACCTCCTAGCGACCAAGGATCGCTAGAAGAGGGTTCCTTCGTGTTCAATCCCACGCATGGCGTCGTAGTCCAGAACCACACAGCGGATACCACGATCCTCGGCGAGCGTGCGCGCTTGTGGTTTGATTGTTTGCGCAGCAAGGACGCCCTTAACCGGGGCCAGCAGCGGGTCTCGGTTCAATAGCTCTAGGTACCTGGTCAACTGTTCGACAGCATCGATACCAGCGTGGCGCTTGACCTCGACCGCCACGTGGGCCCCCCTCCGTGAAGCAGCACCTTCGTCAGAATTGGACCCGTCGATCTCACCCCGGCGTTTGACCTCGATGGCCACGCTGACTCCGAGCGTGTCCCGGCACATCAGGTCGACCGGGCCGATCGGCGTGGGGAACTCGCGGCGGACCAGCCTCCAGCCCTCGCCGAGCACGTCCAGCTGCGCCGCAAGCAGCTCCTGCAGGTGGGACTCGACGCCGTCCTTGCGCAGGCCGGGATCGATCCCCAGGTCGAACGAGGAGTCGCTGATGACCTCGTCGATGTCGATGGTCAGGGTCTCGCCCGACTTGCCGGTCACGACCCAGCGGCCGTCCTGCTCGGCCAGCCTGCACGGCGGCGACATCCAGTTGAGCGGCTTGTAGCTGCCGCCATCGGAGTGCACGAGCACGGAGCCGTCGGCCTTGACGATCAGCAGCCTGGTGGCGAGCGGAAGATGAGCCGAGAGCCTGCCAGCGTAGTCCACGCTGCACCTGGCGATGACGAGCCGCACGGAAGCCAACTGTAGTGGGTGCCATACGCTGACCGCCGTGAGCCCGCGCAAGGCACGCCGCCTTCCCGATGAGGTCAGGCGCAGACCGCGCGGCGGCGCCGTGCGGCCCGATCCGGCCGCGGCCAGCGCGCAAGAGCCACCCGCGGCCAGGCTCGGGCCGCCGCAGATTCAGGCCTGGCCGGACGGGGACTGGATGGTGCGGCAGGTACCGGGGGCCGCGGCCACCAAGGCCTACCGGTGCCCCGGCTGCGACCAGGAGATCCTGCCGGGCGTCGCGCACGTCGTGGTGTGGCCGGAACGGGCCCAAGGAGCGGAACTGCGCCGGCACTGGCACAATTCGTGCTGGCGGCGGCGGCCGCGCCGCCCTGGGCCTGGTTCGGGGAATCGATGACAGAGATTCATTCGGTGAGTCAATGACGGAGCTTCGGTGAATCAATGACGGAGATACGGGCAAGCACCGTCCTGCCGGCGGTCAGGACGCCGGTGACGCTTCGAACCGGCGACGGGCTGAACCTGGTCGGCGAGCTCGCGGTGCCCGTGGCACGGACTCCCGTCGCGACGCTGATCGCGCTGCACCCGCTGCCCACGGCGGGGGGGATGATGGACAGCCACGTGCTGCGCAAGGCGTCCTACCGGCTGCCTGCCCTGGCCGACCTCGCGGTGCTCAGGTTCAACACCCGCGGAACCGCGTCGGAGCAGGGGACCAGCGAGGGGGAGTTCGGCGACGGCGACGCCGAACGCTACGACGTGGCCGCCGCGATCTCCTGGAGCGTGGCCGCCGGGCTGCCGCGGCTGTGGCTGCTCGGCTGGTCGTTCGGCACCGAGCTCGCGATGAGATGGGGCAATGACCCCGCCGTCGAGGGCGCCATCCTGCTGTCGCCGCCGCTCAGGCGGACGACCGACGCCGACCTGGACGGCTGGGCGGCGTCGGGCCGGCAGGTGCTCGCGCTGATCCCCGCCCTCGACGACTACCTGCGGCCCGATGAGGCCCGGGCCAGGTTCTCCAGGATTCCGCAGGCCGAGGTCGTTGCCGTCGACAAGGCCAAGCACCTGTGGGTGGGCGAGCCATACGTCCGCATAGTGCTGAACGAGATCGTGCGCCGGGTCAACCCCAGTGCCTGGCCGCTTCCCACCGAATGGAAGGACTGACCTTGAGCGTCTTCGACCTGACCGGAAAGAGCGCGTTCGTCACCGGCGCGTCCCGCGGGATCGGCCAGAGCATCGCGATCGCGCTGGCCGAGGCGGGCGCCGACGTGGCGCTCGTCGCGCGGAGCGCCGACGGGCTGGCCGACACCGCGGCAGCGGTCACGGCCGTCGGCCGCAAGGCGTTCGTGCTCCCCGCCGACGTCACCAGCAGGGAAGCGGTCGATGAGGCGGTGGCCGCCGCGATCGAACGGCTCGGCGACGTGGACGTGGTGGTGAACAACGCGGGCGGCTCCAACTTCATGGTCGGCTTCCGCGACCTGCGGCTGGAGGGCTGGGAGAAGCTGATCCGGCTGAACCTGGACTCGGCGGTGTACGTCTGCCACGCGTTCGCCGGCCACCTGCTGGACCGCGGCCAGGGATCGGTGATCAACGTCGCGTCCGTGGCCGGCGTCGCCTCGTCGCCGCTGCTGACGCCCTACGGCGCGGCCAAGGCGGGACTGATCTCGCTGACGAAGTCGCTGGCGGTCGAGTGGGGCCGGGACGGCGTGCGGGTCAACGCGCTCTGCCCGGGCTGGACGGCCACCGACCTCAACCGCAACTTGTGGCTTGACCCCACGGCAGGCCCAGCGACCATAGCAACGGTGCCGATGGGACGGTGGGGCAAGCCGGAGGAGATGGCCGGGCCCGCGGTGTTCCTGGCCAGCGAGGCGTCGTCGTTCATGACCGGCCAGGTCCTGATCGTCGACGGCGGCCAGACCGTCCACCCCTAAGGCACGGCGCGTCCCGCACGACGCAAACGGCGCGCGCCCCGTACGGGACGCGCGCCGTTTGCGGTGGCCGGGAGGGCTACTCCGTCCACCACTCCTCGTCGTCCTTGCCTGACTTGGCATTGGCCGACTGCTTGGCAACCCCTGTGCTGCCGGCCGCTGGCTGGCTGTCCGGCCGGCCAGGAGCGGCGTGCTGGCCCGCTGGTGCATCCGGGGCGGCCGACCGGGCCGGCGCCGGGGATGCGGCCGGCGCTGCGGCGGCAGCCTTGGTCGCAGGGGAAGCCGCGGGCGATGCGGCGGGTGCGCCGTTGCCCGAAGGCGGGGCTGAGGTCACGGCCTTGGGCGCGGCCGGCTGAACGGCCGGGGCCGCTGGCCGGTTTGTGAGCGCGTCCGCGAGGCCGGGCATCTGCCCGCCGAGCAGCTGGCTGATCTGGGCCAGGTGAGCGGCGACGCTCTCCTTCTGCTTGTTCAGCTCGTCGACGTGACGCTGCGCGGCGGTGCGGACCCGGTCGGCCTCGGACTTGGTGTCGGCCAGCAACTGATCGGCCTGGGCCTTGGCCTGCGCGACGATCTGGTCCGCGTTCTTCTTGGCGTTGCTGACCAGCTGCCTGGAGTGCTGGTCGGCGTCGCGCCTGGTCTGCTCGGCCTGGGCGCTGGCCTTGGTGGCCCGCTGCTCGGCCGTTGCCGCGCGCTGCTCCGCCTCGGACACCATCTTCTGCGTCGCCGACTGGGCCGCGGCGAGTCGCTCGGCCTCCTGCCGCTCGGCCTCCTCGCGCCGCGAGGCGAGCTGGATGTCGAACTCCGCCTCGGCCTGGGCCCGCTGCGCTTCGCTCTCCTCCAGGATCCGCTGCGCCTGGCTGCGCATCTCGTCGGCCTGGCGCTTGGAGGTGGTCAGGATCTCGTCGCGCTCGCGCTTCGAGGACGCCTTCATCTGGGCGACTTCGCGCTCGGTCGTGGTACGCAGCTTCGCGATGTCACGTTCGATGGCGGCACGCTTCTCGGCGACCTCGTGGTCGGCGGTGGCGCGGAGCTTGGCCACCTCGCGCTCGGTCGTCGAGGTCAGCTCGTCGGCCTCGCGGCGGGCGCCGGTCTTGATGGCATCGGCCTCGCGTTCGGCCGAGCCCCGCAGGTCGTCGGTCTCCCGCTTGGCGTTCGCCCGCAGCTCGGCGGCCTCGTTCTCGGCCGCTGCCCTGAGCTCCGCGGCCTCGACCTTGGCCGTCGCGTTGAACTCGTTGGCCGCGGTCCTGGCCTCCTGCAGGATCTCGGTGGCCTGTTCCTCCGCGAGCCTGAGCAGCTGCTCGATCCGGGAACCGAGGCCGGAGTAGGTGGGTCGCTCCTGCTCCTGGATCTGGCGGTGCGCGTCGGCCAGCTCCCTGTGCATCGCCTGCACCTGCTCCCGGTGCTGGCGCATTTCGGCGTCGAGTTGCTTGAGATGCTCGTTGACCTGATGCGGATCGTAGCCGCGCATGACCCTCGCGAAATCGCGCTGCGGGGTCTCCTCGAAAAAGTTGCTGAGCTGGGCATCGATGTCGGGCTGCATGTCGCCTAATCCTGGGGGTTGACGCGGGGTCGACAGGGGAAGCACATCCGGGCAACCGCCTTCGCGACATCGCCCGACCGGGGTGGCGCTGCCACAAGCCGCCAATGCCCCGGCGGGCACGCAATTCCGCTCGCCCGGTGCAAGGCAGCGTACTCCCCTCATGAGTGGTTGGCTGCCTGTTCGCGCGTGCTCTTGCTAAAGATCCTATTTATAACGTACGTAAATTTCGCACCAGCATGGCCGTGAGTGCGGGGGCCAGCCTTTGTTCGGGGGGCGCCTGGGGCTCCTGAGCAGCGGCCATCCGCGCCGCCAGCCGGGATCGCCGTGGCGACAAGATCAGCGGGTTTCGGCGGCTTGGACCAGTTCTGTCAGCACGCCGCCGACGTCCTTTGGGTGCAGGAACGCGATCGAGGCGCCCATCGAGCCGTGCCGCGGCCTCGAGTCGATCAGGCGTACGCCGGTCGCCCCGATCGCCTCGAGAGCCGCCGTGATGTCCGTGACCCCGTAGCCGACGTGATGCACTCCCTCGCCGCGGCGGGCCAGGAACCGGCCGACCGGTGTGTCTGGGCCGAGCGGCTCGAGCAACTGGACGTACGACGTGCCGGCCGGCGCGTCGGCGACCCGGAGCATCGCCTCGGTGACGCCCTGATCCTCGTCGCGCACCCGGCTGACGACCGCGAGCCCGAAGGTTGACTCGTAGAACGCAATAGCCCGGTCCAGGTCGCGGCAGGCGATTCCCACGTGATCGATGCGGGTAAGCACCAATAGCCTCCCAGCCCCAGCGGCTACTAGCTCCTGTTCCGAACATGGGTATCGTTTCACGTATGCGAGATGCGGTTATCGTCGGCGGGGCCAGAACGGCCGTCGGGCGCCTGCTCGGTTCGCTGAGCGGCTTCAGCGGGGCGGATCTGGGCGGATTCGTGATCGCCGAGGCGCTCCGGCGGGCCGGCGTGCCGCCCGAGCGGGTGGACTACGTGATCATGGGCCAGGTGCTGCAGGCGGGCGCGGGCCAGATCCCGGCGCGGCAGGCGGCGGTCGCGGCCGGCGTCCCGATGACGGTCCCCGCGCTCACGATCAACAAGGTGTGCCTGTCCGGTCTGGACGCGATCGCGCTGGCCGCGCAGCTGATCAGGGCCGGCGAGTTCGACGTGGTGGTGGCCGGGGGCATGGAGTCGATGAGCCAGGCGCCGCACCTGCTGCCCGGGGCACGCAAGGGTTTCCGGTTCGGCTCCGCCGAGCTGGTCGACTCGATGGCGCTCGACGGGCTCACCGACGCGTTCGACCACGTCTCGATGGGCGAGTCGACCGAGCGCCACAACGCCGGGCTCGGCATCGGCCGCGAGGAGCAGGACGAGTTTGCCGCCCGGTCGCACCAGCGGGCCGCCGAGGCGATCAAGAACGGGCTGTTCGCCGACGAGATCGTCGGCGTCGAGGTGCCGCAGCGCCGCGGCGACCCGGTCCTGTTCGACACCGACGAGGGGGTGCGCGCGGACAGCACGGCGGAGTCGCTGAGCAGGCTTCGCCCCGCGTTCGCCGAGAACGGCACGATCACGGCGGGCTCTGCCTCGCAGATCTCGGACGGGGCGTGCGCGGTCGTGGTGATGTCTGCGGAGGCTGCCGCCGCGGCCGGGGCCCCGGTGCTGGCCGAGGTCGGCGCGCACGGCTGCGTGGCTGGCCCGGACAACTCGCTGCAGTCGCAGCCGGCCAACGCCATCGCTTACGCGCTCGGCAAGGCCGGCCTGACAGTGGCCGACCTGGACCTGATCGAGATCAACGAGGCGTTCGCCGCCGTGGCCATCCAGTCCATGCGCGATCTCGGGGTGGGGCCGGAAAAGGTCAACGTGAACGGCGGCGCGATCGCCATCGGCCATCCGATCGGGATGTCCGGCGCCCGGATCGCCCTGCACCTTGTGTATGAGCTGCGGCGCCGGGGCGGCGGTCTCGGGGCGGCCGCGCTCTGCGGCGGCGGCGGCCAGGGCGACGCGCTGCTGCTGCGGGTTCCGGCCCCGGGCCTACGTGACTGACGACCGCGAGCCGGCTGCCGCTTTGGTCTCGGCCGCCGACGGCGGCGATCCGCGCGCGCTCGCCCGGCTCATCTCGCTGGTCGAGAACGGTTCGCCACAGCTGCGCGGGGTGATGAAGCTGATCGCGCCCCGCACCGGCCGGGCGCGCGTCGTCGGCCTCACCGGCGCGCCGGGCGTTGGGAAGTCGACGATCACGGGCGCGCTGGTCCGGGCCTACCGGGGCCGCGGGGAGCGGGTGGGCGTCCTGGCCGTGGATCCCACGTCGCCGTTCACCGGCGGCGCCCTGCTCGGCGACCGGGTCAGGATGCAGGAACACGCGACCGACGGAGGCGTGTTCATCCGCTCCATGGCCAGCCGCGGCCACCTCGGCGGCCTGTCCTGGGCGGTGCCGCAGGCGCTGCGGATCCTGGACGCGGCCGGGTTCGACGTCGTTCTGGTCGAGACGGTGGGCGTCGGCCAGGCCGAGGTCGCGATCGCCTCCCTGGCCGACTCGACGCTGGTGATCGTGGCGCCAGGCATGGGCGATTCGGTGCAGGCGGCCAAGGCGGGAATCCTGGAGATCGCCGACATCTTCGTGGTGAACAAGAGCGACCGGCCCGGCGCCCAGGAGACGGTCAGGGACCTGCGCACGATGCTGGCCATGGCGCCGCACCGTGACGAGGGGGCGTGGAAGCCGCCGATCGTTTCGACAAGCGCGGCGAGCGGCGAGGGTATCGAGGACCTGGTGGGCCGGCTCGACGCGCACGCCGAATGGCTTGCGGCAACGGGGGAGCGGGACCGCAAGCGCCTGGCCAGGGCCAGGGATGAGATTTCTGCGATGGCCATCGCAGAACTTACTCAGCGGCTCAGCGCGCTGCCCGGTGAGGCGAACCTGGAGAAACTCGCCGGCCTCGTCGCCTCCGGCAAGCTGGACCCGTATTCCGCGGCCGACGAGCTCATCAACGGTTAACCGCTCAGCGCTTTTACCGCGTTTTGTATGAACGTTCAGTCATGGCAACCCGGAAAATGGCTCGCCCGAAGTAAAAGCCACCGAATCGGCCAGCCCGCAAAGCCAGATATGGCACGCCCAAACATGTCGCCCGGCCCAAACCGGCCGACCACCCGTCAAGAACTCCACATAGCTCCCATATCGATCACGAACCGGGCTCGGTCAGCGGTGGCGTCGGCTCGTTGCTGCCGCTGGAGCGACAGCGCCGGCGCTTCGCTGTCGTTGCCGGCGCGGCGAGCCTGCGCCCGCGGGCCGGCGGCCAGACAGCCGGGCGGCCGAACAGACCGGCGGCCGAACAGTGTGGTGGGACCCGCGCTGCTGGAACAGCAACAGCAAGGGTCCCTTCACGGGGTTGGAACTCGCCGCGGCTCAGGCGCCGCCCGGCGCGGAGGCCGCGGTCAGGGGGCGGCCCGGGCCGAATCGGTTCCGGCCGGCGCGTCGCGCGGTGCCGCGGTCTCGCCGTCGAGAGCGGGCTGGCTGGCTTGGGTGGGCTGGCTGGCTTGGGTGGGCCGAGCGCCGGGGCCGGGACGTTCGGGCTGGGCGTCTGGGGTGGGAGCGTCGGGCTGGGTGCGCGAGGGGCGAGCGTCTGAGGCGGAAGCCTCGGGCTGCGCGGGCGCGGCTGTGTGGTCAGTCGCTGTGTGGTCAGTCGCTGTGTGGTCAGTGGCTGTGTGGTCAGTGGCGGGGCGGCCGGCGGCAGCGGCGGCGATGGCTGCGTCCATGATCGACTCGCTGCGCAGCCGGGCGTCGTATGCCCGCTTGCCCCCGCGCACGCCGAACAGCCGCTTGGTGATGACCAGGTACAGCACCAGGAACAGGTTGATGGCGAACAGGACGAGCCCGATCGTGCTCACCTTGTTGACCAGGTCGTAGATCTCGAACGGCAGGCCGACCGACGTGGCGACCATCGCGAAGTACTCGCCCCAGCGTTTGCCCACCCACAGGCCGACGCCCTCGACCACCTCTATCGCCGCGTAGCAGGCCAGCCCGATGGCGAGCAGCTTGATCGTCGTCGGGCTGAGCGTCAGCGCGCGGTCGAACAGCCCCACAAGCTTGGAGTTGTCGATGTTGTAGCCAAGCTGGTGGAACAGGCTGCGCAGTTCCGGGCGCTCGCGGTCGAAGGCCTGCTCGATGGTCTCGCGGGCGTACTCGAACCGCCACACCACGAACGCGATCGCGGCCACGGCGAGCGCGCGCAGGAACCGCTCGATGGCAAAGACCCGCAGGATGAGCGCGCTTCGCACCTCTTTGCCGCGCCGCACGAGCGGCGCTTCGGCGGCTGGACCCGACATCAGCGGCCCGCCGCCGACGTACGCGCCGCAGCGAAGGCACCGCCACGCCTCGCCTGATTCGGCCTGCGCCCGCAGTTGCCTGCGCACGTCGGCCTCGGCCGGGGCGTAGGTCAGGTGCCCCTTGCGCCCGCAGTCGATCAGGCTCCAGTCCACTTCCGCAGCTTACGGGGTGGGTCGGGGTGGGGCTAATGGGCCGGGGAGGCGGCGCTGATGAGCGAGCGGCCTCGGGCTGATGCACGGGTATGGCGGGGCTAGCGCACGGGCGGCTGGGCTAGTGCACGGGCGTGGTGGGGTGGGACTCGTTGGCGAGCGAGGCGAGAGTACTGGGTGGGCTGACCAGGATCCCGTCGGCGAGGGTGAGGACCTCGGCGCAGGCCAGGGCGAGGGCGGACGGGTCACGCCCGACGGCGACGACGATCATGTCCCCGGCGAGGTCGCGGACGGCCTCGGCCAGCGCGATCGTGTCGCCAGGGTCGAGGTCGTCCAGCAGGCCGTCGACCAGCAGCAGGTCCGGCTGGTGCACGGCCGCCGCGGCCAGCCTGGCCCTGCGGCAGATCACGTCGGGCGCGGACCGCAGGGGGACGTCGGACCATGGCGTCAGCGCCAGCCGGTCGACGATCGCGGCGGCCATCAGGTCCCGGTCCTGGGTCGGCAGCCTGGCCAGCCTGGCCGCGTGCTCGACGAGTCCCCGAACCCGGAAGGCCGGCTGCGGCCTGGCGGCCCTGCGGGCCACGCCGACCCTGGCGCGCAGCGCGGCCCGGCCCCTGGCCGTGGTCAGGTCCTCGCCGAGCACCCGAAGCTCCCCGTAAGCCGGTCTGATCAGCCCGGCGAGCAGGTCAACCAGCGTGGTCGCCACGCTCTGCCTGCTGATCGCGATGCCGAGCGGCGCAACGCCATAAAGCGGGGCATCAAGGCGGAAACTTGCCGAGCGAAGCCGCCCGCTTCGCCAGCCGTGACCCGCCCCGACCCCGGCGGCGAGCACGGGCGTGATGGTCATCACGGCGTCACTCGACCGCAAAATGTCCCCCGGTATCTGACGCAGCACTTCTCTCGAAAGCCCCCGTGTTGCGCCTGTCAGCAGGTAATATAACCCGCCCTCGCCGGGCCAATCCATGCGCGAGCGCCCGTGTCGCGCTACCGGTACGTTGTGCGTGTGCGCAAGTCCCTTGACCTTCCGTTCGACCCGATCGCTCGCGCGGCGGACATATGGGAGCGCAGGTTCGGGGACTCCCGGGCGATGGCGGCCGTCACCTCCATCATGCGGGCTCAGCAGATCCTGATCGCCGAGCTCGACGCGCTGCTGCGGCCGCACGGGCTGACGTTCGCGCGCTACGAGGCGCTGGTGCTGCTCCAGTTCAGCAGGGAGGGAGCGCTGCCGCTGCGGCTGATCGGGCAGCGGCTGATGGTGCACCCGACGAGCGTCACCAACATCATCAACCGGCTCGAGGCACAGGGTTTTGTGGTGCGCAGGCCCAACCCGGCCGACGGCAGGGGAACGCTGGCCGAGATCACCCCGGCTGGCCGAGAGGTAGCCGGGCGTGCGACCGCGGACCTGATGGCCGCCGACTTCGCCCTCGGCGGTTACGACAACGGCCAGCTCGAGGAGATGTTCGCCATGCTGCGCGGGCTTCGGGTCTCCGCCGGGGACTTCAGGCCCGGCTGACCGCGTGCGCCTGCCAGGTCCGGCCGCCGTCGGTGGTGATGAACACCTCGTGCAGGTCTGGGTCGGCAGGCAGCGCAACGCCGTCGGCCGCGCTGGTCATGCCGACGTAGCTGTACCCGCCTTCTCCGGCCGCGGCGCGGGCCGGGCTTGCCCGGGCCAGCTTCCAGGTGCCGCCGCCGTCGGTGGACAGGTAGAGGCCCGCGTCGGTGGCGAGTACCACCAGGCTGCTGCCCTGGGTGGCGACCGAGGTGGCGATCCCGGTCACATCTGCGGACTGCGCCGCCGACCAGGTCTTGCCGTTGTCGGAGGACTCGATCACCGACTTCGTCTGCGTCCCGGTGGTCGAGTCGGTCGCGCTCGTGCACACCAGCACCAGTCCGGCCGAGTCGGCGGCGAGCAGAGCCCCGGTTGGCTGGCCGTCAGGACCGGGTGAGCCGGGCAGGCACTGTTCCTGCTCGCCCACGACGCCCCAGGCTCCGCCGGTGAGCGGGCCGCCGAGCAGTTCGCCAGACGGCGCGAGCAGGTAGCCCCGGCCGGCGGTGAGCACCAGGCTGGCCGAGGCACCGCCGGCCCCGGTCTGCGACGGCTGGAGGCTGGACACCGGGCCCGGCACCGGCTGCCATTGGCCGCTGCCCGCCACGGACGTGTAGAGCGAGAACGCGGTGCAGTGCGCCCCGTAGGCGGCACCGCCCCCGGTGCAGGTCGCGAACAGCGCGAACGCGTGGTCGCCCGCGGTTTCCAGGTCGGTGACCCGCATCCCGTGTGTGCTCTGTCTGGTCCAGTTCGCCCCGCCGTCGGTGGTGGCGTACAACTGCGGCCCGAACGCCCAGCCGTAGGTGGTGTTGAGGAAGCGGACCTGGCCGACGCCCGTTGATCCGTCCGGCGCACCGGTCAGCGGTGCGCTCACCCCGTACCAGCTGGTTCCGTAGTCCGACGTGCCAGCCAGCGACGTGCAGTTGGGGGTGGCGCAGTGGCCCGGGGTGCCGGCCTGGCCGATCACCGCGCCGATGTTCCGCCCGACGAACGTGACCGAGGTGGGCTGGAAGTTCGATGGCACGAGGCTCCCCGACCCCGCGGCAGACAGCGCCGACCCCGAGGGCGTCACCTCCGCGCTCGACCGGGAGTTGGGGCTGCCGCCGCCCGTGCCGGTTATGGTGGGCCGGACCGGCGCGGGTTGCGTCCCGGCCGCCACGGGCTGCCCCTGGCCCGACCCGTGGCTCCGCAGCGTGCTCGCGATCTGCGGGACGGTCGCGGCCGCCGCGATCACGACCACGATGCCGGCCGCGGACATCACCGCCCGGCTGGTCTTCCGCCGCCGGGCCCGCTGCTGGATCTTGCCGAAGGTTCCCGGCCGCGGCGCCAGTGGCTCGACGTCGGCGTTCAGCCAGTCGTCGACACGGTCCCGTGGGTCACTCATCTTCAGACTCCCCGCGGGTCTTCGAGCGCGGCTTTGAGCCGTGCGCGGGCGTGATGCAGGTCGGCCTTGACCGTGCCCTCTGGCCTGCCCAGCATCGTGGCAACCTCCCGCACCCCGAACCCCGCGTAGTAGTGCAGCAGGAACGCGCTGCGCAGCCGCGGCGGGAGCCCCTCGATCAGCGCCCGCACGTCCACGTCCTGCGCGGGATGGTAGGCGGGATCAAGCGGGGCGGCCGCGGTCAGGCTGCGGATCGCGCGGCGCTCTCGGCCCGACTTGCGCCAGTGGTCCCTGACCAGGTTTGTCGCGATCATGTACAGGTAGCTCTGCGGGCTCTCCAGGGCCGACCACTTGGCGAGCAGCCTGGTGAACGCCTCGGAAGCGATCTCGTGCGCGGTCTCATCGTCGTCCACCAGCCGGCGCACCCAGCCGGCCAGCCTGGGATAGCAGGCGTTGAACAGTTCCTCGGCCGCCTCAGGGTCGAATGATCGAAGCCTGGCCACCGAGTTCCCTTGCCTCACCGCCGGAGCCGAGAACGCAACCCGAGGTCCCGGCACGGTTGCGACGTCACCGAGGACCGCGGCGCGGCCCGCGTCACCTGCGCGATATCGCATTGGTTCTACCACACATTCGGCACGTCGCAGCGATGGATGCCTGGACCTCGGCAGCGCCCATGCGCTCCCTGACAACTCAGCAGCGCCCAGGCGCTCTCTGACAACTACAGACGACCGACGGTGCCGTTCGGTTGGCCAAGCCGCGGACTAAACGTTCCGGCCACGGGCATAGACTGGAATAGATAGTAGGACGTCCTACTATCTGACGGAGGTATCGATGGACTCAGGCGAAGCCGGCAGGCAGCGCTGGCAGCGGCGGTACGACGCGGCCCGGATCCGGGATGCCGACTTCAGCACGCTGTCCGGGCTCGAGGTCGAACCCGTGTACGGGCCGCCGGACGGTGCCGTAGTTCCGGGCTTCGAGCGCATCGGCTGGCCGGGCGAGTATCCGTTCACTCGCGGGCTCTACCCGGCCGGTTACCGCGGCAGGACCTGGACCATCCGGCAGTTTTCCGGCTTCGGCAACGCGACGGCGACCAACGAGCGGTACAAGATGCTGCTCCGCGGCGGGGGCGGCGGCCTCTCCGTGGCGTTCGACATGCCCACGCTGATGGGGCGTGACTCCGACGATCCGCGGTCGCTCGGCGAGGTGGGCCACTGCGGCGTGGCCATCGACTCGGCGGCCGACATGGGCACCCTGTTCGACGGGATTCCGCTCGCCGACGTCACCACGTCGATGACGATCAGTGGGCCGGCGGTGCCGGTGTTCTGCATGTACCTGGCCGCCGCCGAGCGCCAGGGGGCGGACCTGGGCAAGCTGAACGGCACGCTGCAGACCGACATCTTCAAGGAGTACATCGCCCAGAAGGAGTGGCTGTTCCCGGCCCAGCCCCACCTGCGGCTGATTGGCGACCTGATGGAGTACTGCACGGCCAACATCCCCGACTACAAGCCGCTGTCGGTGTCCGGCTACCACATCAGGGAGGCGGGCTCCACGGCAGCGCAGGAGCTGGCGTTCACGCTCGCCGACGGGTTCGGCTACGTCGAGCTCGGCCTGTCGCGCGGGCTCGACATCGAGGTGTTCGGGCCGGGCCTCTCGTTCTTCTTCGACGCGCACATCGACTTCTTCGAGGAGATCGCGAAGTTCCGCGCGGCCCGGCGGATCTGGGCCCGGTGGATGCGCGACGTGTACGGCGCGCGCAGCGAGCGGGCCCAGTGGCTGCGCTTCCACACCCAGACCGCCGGGGTCTCGCTGACCGCGCAGCAGCCGGACAACAACGTGGTCCGGACCGCGATCGAGGCGCTCGCCGCGGTGCTCGGCGGCACGAACTCGCTGCACACCAACGCGCTCGACGAGGTGCTCGCGCTGCCGAGCGAGAAGGCGGCCGAGATCGCGCTGCGCACCCAGCAAGTGATCATGGAAGAGACCGGCGTGACCAACGTGGCCGACCCGCTCGGCGGCTCCTGGTACCTCGAGTCCCTGACCGACCGGCTGGAGGCCGAGGCGGAGGCCATCTTCGCCAAGATCCGCGAGATGAGCCCGGACGGGACCATGACCGCGGGGATACTGCGCGGGATCGAGGAGGGCTGGTTCATGGCGGAGATCGCCGAGGCCGCCTTCGGCTACCAGCAGAAGCTGGAGAAGGGCGACAAGCGGGTGGTCGGCGTCAACTGCCTGACCGAGACCGTGGGGGAGCCGGTGGAGATCATGCGGGTCAGCCACGAGGTCGAGCGCGAGCAGGTGCACGAGCTGGCCGAGCGGCGGCAGGCACGGGACCAGGCGGCGGTCGACGCGGCGCTCGCCGCGATGCTCGACGCGGCCAGGTCCGGGGAGAACATGATCCCCTCCATGCTGGATGCGGCTCGCGCGGAGGCTACCCTCGGCGAGATCTGCGGAGCGCTGCGTGACGAGTGGGGGGACTACTTTGAGGTCCCGGCGTTCTGAGTTCCGCGTATCGTGCCCCCTGTGACTGCCATTCCGCACCTGGGCCGGGACCTGAACACCGCGTTCCACGAGGAGCTCGACGCTACCCAGCGGGCCGCGCTGCTGAGCTGGCTCTCGTTCGCCACCACGTTCGGCGCGGTCCGGGGGATCACCTACAGCATCAGGGCCGGGCGCGGCCCGTTTCACAACCTCAGCGCCGGGGGCGAGCACCTGCACCACTACATGTGGGGCATCGGCATGCTGGCCGGCGTTGGCGCGATCGCGGTGCACGGCGACGACCACACCCGGAGGCACCCGGCGGTCGCGCTCAGCTACGGCAGTGGCCTGGCGCTCATCGTCGACGAGTTCGCGCTGCTGCTCGACCTGAAGGACGTGTACTGGGCCAAGCAGGGCCGGATATCGGTCGACCTCGGCATTGGCGGCATCGCGGCCGCCGGATCCTATTTCGCCGCGCTGCCGGTACTGCGCCGGGTCCGGCGCGAGCGGCGCGACCGGCGCGGTTCGGCGGGCTCAGCGGGACCGGGTGGTCCGAAAGATGCGGCAGGATAGAGACATGCAGCAGTCGCGGGATTTCTCCCTACACGGCGCCGTTGACCTGGGCGCCCGGCAGACCGCCGCGCAGCGCAGGCAACAGGCCGCCAGCGCAGCCGGCTCGGGGGACCAGGCAGGCGCCGGAAACGCCAGCGTTATCGACGTTACCGACCAGACCTTCAACACCGAGGTCGTCGACAGGTCACGCACCGTTCCGGTGATCCTGGATCTGTGGGCCGAGTGGTGCGGGCCGTGCAAGCAGCTCTCCCCGGTGCTGGAGAAGCTGGCCAACGAGGCCAACGGCGCGTGGGTGCTGGCCAAGGTGGACGTGGACGCCAATCCGCAGCTCAGCGCGGCGCTCCAGGTGCAGTCCATCCCGATGGTGCTGGCCGTGATCGCCGGGCAGGCAATGCCGCTCTTCCTCGGCGCGGTGCCGGAGTCCGAGGCCCGGGCGGCGATCGCCCAGGTGATGCAAGCGGCCGAGCAGATGGGCCTGCCGGGTGCGGGCGCGGGCAACGGCCCGGGAGCCGAGGACGCGCAGGCGCCCGGTGCGGCGGGCCAGACGCCGCGCGGGCCGATGAGCGGTGACGCCCTTGGCGAGGCCGGCTTCGGCGAGGCGCAGCAGGCCATGGAGCGCGGCGACCTGGACGGCGCGGCGGCGGCGTTCGAGAAGGTGCTGGCGTCGGCGCCCGGCCACCCGGTGGCGGCGATGGGACTCGCGCAGGTTGACCTGATCAGGCGGGTGAACTCCTACGACCAGGCCAAGGCACGGCAGGACGCCGAGGACAATCCGGACGATCCGGACGCGCAGGGCAGGGTCGCCGACATCGAGGTGGCCATGGGCAAGATCGAGACCGGATTCGACCGGCTGCTCGATACGGTCCGGCGGACCTCGGGCGACGAGCGGAACCAGGCGCGGCTGCACCTGCTAAGGCTGTTCGAGCTCTTCCCGCCCCGCGATCCGCGGGTCAGCAAGGCCAGGGCCACGCTGTCCAGCCTGCTGTTCTGACGATCGAATAGCCGGAACGTGACGCTCCTCAGCCGGTCGCGCCGGCCCCGTCCACCGTGGCCGCTTCCGCTTCCGGATGCTGGGGGGTGCCGTCGGCGAGCCGCTCGAGCGCGGGCAGCGCCGCGGCGAGCGCGGCGAGCTGGTCGGTGGACAGGGTCAGCAGGCTGTCGGCGAGCAGCAGGGTGTTCTCCTGCCTGATCTGCTCGAGCACCTCGTGACCGCGCGGCGTGACGGCCAGCATCCAGGCGCGCGCGTCGGCCGGCACCGCGTGCCGTTCTACGTAGCCTTGCTCCTCCAGCGCGCTGACCAGCCGGGTCAGCGTGGATGGCGCGATCCGCTCGGCGGCCGCGAGGTCTCCGAGGCGCAGCGGCCCGTTCCGCTCGACGGTCGACAGCGCGGCCAGCTGAGTGGGGGTCAGGCCGGCCAGCTCGTGCTTGCGCAGCCGTCGGGACAGCCGCGCGATCGCGACGCGCAGCCGGGTGACATCCACCACGGGGGCGCCGGCGAGCACGGCCGTGACCGCCTGGCCGACCTCCGCTGGCTGGGTGCTTGCTCCAGACACCCTTACAGCGTACGTGCCAACGTTCTTCGGGCTCCCCCGGCGTAGTGCGACGCGCCGCCCTCTGGCGCATGATTGATACATGGAGGCTGAATCCCTCGGCGGTCGGCTTCTCGTAGCCACGCCGTTGCTCGGTGACCCGAACTTCCGGAGAACCGTGATCTTGATCGTAGAGGACGAGCCCGGAGAGGGGACCCTGGGCGTCGTCCTGAACCGTCCGACCGAGGTTGAGGTCGGGCAGGTGCTGGAGCCGTGGAGCGATCTGGCCACCGGGCCTTCGGTGGTGTTCAAGGGCGGGCCGGTCTCCCCGAACAGCGCCCTGGCGCTGGCCCTGGCGCGGGGCGAGGACGAGCCGCTCGGCTGGCGCTCGCTCGACGGGTCCAGCCTTACGTCCCGGATCGGCCTCGTCGACCTCGAGGCGCCGCCCGAGCTGCTGGCCGACGGCATCACCTCGCTGCGGGTGTTCGCCGGCTACGCGGGGTGGGGTCCCGGCCAGCTGCAGGCCGAGATCGAGGAGGGCGCCTGGTACGTGCTCCCCGGCGAGCCGACGGACGCGTTCCTCGCCGAGCCGGAGCGGCTCTGGCAGGAGGTGCTCCGGAGGCAAGGCGGCGAGTTCGCGATCGTGGCCACGTACCCCGATGATCCGATGCTCAACTAGATGCTCGCCTAAAGGCAGTCGCTGGCAGCGTAGACTCGCTCCCTGTGAGCACAGCCATCCTGCCAAGAGCACAAACACCAGGTACCGACGTCAGGGAAGACACCCGTACCGTCCCGGATCTCTCCCACGGCGATGGCGATCACGAGCGTTTTGCGCACTATGTCGACAAACACAAGATCGTCGACAGCGCCGTGACCGGCACGCCTGTGGTCGCGCTCTGCGGCAAGGTTTGGGTGCCGAGCCGGGATCCCAAGCGGTTCCCGGTTTGCCCTGAATGCAAGGAGATCTACGAGTCCCTGCCGGAAGGCGACGACTAGTCCGCTGCGCCGGCAAGGCGACGGCTAGTTCGCCAAGTCGAGAAGGCGACGGCTAGTCCGCTGCCTCGGCAAGGAGCTAGTCCGCCGCGCCGGCCAGGAGCGGGGTGCCCGCCAGTTCGGCGCCCGCCGTGCGCATCTCGGCCAGGGCCGCCTCAACCGTGTCGGCGGCGACTCCCGCGGTGAGGCTGAGCAGCACCCTGGTGGTGAAGCCCGCCGTCGCGGCGTCGGTGGCGGTGGCCCGCACGCAGTGGTCGGTGGCCAGCCCGGCGATGTCGACCTCGGTGACGTCCCGCTCGCGGAGCCAGGCCGCCAGCGGCATGCCGTACTCATCAGCGCCCTCGAACCCGCTGTAGGCGGCCGACCGGGCGCCCTTGCGGAACACGGCCTCGATCTGGCCGGTGTCGAGCGCGGGGTGGAAGTCGGCCCCAGGCGTGTCGGCGACGCAGTGCGCCGGCCAGGTGTCGACGAAGTCTGGGTCGGCGGCGAAGTGCCCGACGGGATCGACGTGATGGTCTTGTGTTGCCACGATATGGGCGTAGCCGCCGCCCTCCGGGGAGGCCAGATACCCGCTGATCGCGCGGGCTACCTCGGCCCCCCCGGCTATGGCAAGCGACCCGCCCTCGCAGAAGTCGTTCTGAACGTCCACGATTACCAGCGCTCGTGTCACACGCCGAGCTTAGAACTATTGCTCGCCGACACGGAACGCCCAAGTCGACATCGCGGCCGTAGCCACGAGGGCGAGGGCGAGGAACCCGGCGTACGAGCCGATCGTGCCCCACGGAGGGTGGCCGCCCACGGCGACGCGGCCGGCGCTCGCCGCCCAGTTGACCGGGTTGAACCTGGCGATCCCGGCGATCCACCCGGGGACGAGCCGCAGCGAGAGGAACGCGCCGGACAGGAACGTCAGCGGGAGCACCAGCATGGTGGAGACGCCGATGAGCGCCTCGCGCTGCGGGACGAGCAGCGCGAAGCCGTCGGACAGTCCCGCCATGGCCAGCGATATCAGCACCGAGACGCCGATCAGCGCCGCGACGCCTGCCGCGCCGCCAGGGAAGCCGGCGCCGATGCCCCAGCCGATCGCGATGATGATGGCCGACTGCACGATCGTGGTGACGCCCTGGTAGGCGAGGGACGCGGCGATCAGGGCGCCGCGCGGCACCGGCGCGGTCAGGAACCTGTCCATGACACCGGTGTCCATGTCTTCGATGAACGACATGCCGGTCCAGCTCGACGAGAACAACGCGGTCATGATCACCACGCCGGGGGTGAGGTACGTGATGTAGCTCCCCCCGCCGAACCCGGGTAGCTCGGCCACCTTCTTGAACAGGGCGCCGAACAGCAGCAGCCAGATGACCGGCTGGGTGAGCGTGATGCCGATCACCGCGGGCTGGCGGTAGAGCTGGCGCAGGTACCGGCCCGTGAGCAGGGCCCAGGACTGGAGGACGGGGTTCATGCTGCTGTGCTCCCTTCTGCTTGCCGGAACGAGCGTCCGGCGTGGTGCAGGTAGACGTCGTCAAGCGACGGCCTGGCGACGGTGACGGAAAGGACGCCGATGCCGTCGGTCTCGAGCCCGGCGAGGACGGCGGGCAGCGCCCGCGGCCCGTCGGCGACCCGGGCCCTGACCACGGCCCCCTCGGCGGTTGCCTGGCGGACCTGCGGAACCCGGGCGAGCGCCTTCTCGGCCAGCTCAACCTGCCCGGCGTCGCCGAGCTCGAGCAGCACGGAGTCGCCCTGCAGCTGCGCCTTGAGCTGGTCAGGGGTGCCCTCGGCGACGATCCGGCCGCGATCGGTGATCGCGACCCTGGCCGCGAACTTGTCGGCCTCGTCCAGGTAGTGGGTGGTGACGAGGACGGTGGTCCCCGATTCTGCGCAGCGGCGGGTGAGTACCGCCCAGAGCTCGGCGCGACCCTCGGGATCGAGCCCGGTCGTCGGCTCGTCGAGGAAGAGCACGGCCGGCCGGTGCACCAGCGCGGTGGCGACGTCGAGGCGCCGCCGCATGCCGCCCGAGTACGTGCTCGCCTGCCGCCGGGCGGCTTCGGCCAGCCCGAACTGGTCGAGCAGCTCTGCCACCCGGCGTTTCAGCTCCCTCGGCGGCACCCCGTAGAGCCTGCCCTGCAGCGCCAGGTTCTCCTGACCGGTCAGCAGGCCCACGGTCCCGCTGTGCTGGCTCACCACGCCAATGACCTGCCGGACCCGGCCAGGGTGGGCGAGCACGTCGATCCCGGCCACCGCCGCTCGGCCCGCGTCCGGCCGGGACAGCGTGGTCAGGATCCGCACGGCCGTCGTCTTGCCTGCCCCGTTGGGGCCGAGCAGGGCGAACACGCTGCCGGGCGCGACCGAGAAGGTCAGTCCGTCGAGCGCCCGAACCTCGCCAGCCCGGCTGCGGTAGCTCTTGCGGAGTTCTCCGGCCTCGACGGCCCCGCTCACCGCTCCATCCCCCTTCACGTCGTTCATCGCACCTCTCCGTTCGATAGATTCTGAACACTGTTCTTTCCAAGAACATCGTTCTGAATGAACACTGGTCTATCGCAGAACGCCGTTCACGTCAAGTACGATGTTGCGCATGCCCGAGATGGTGAGCGGCCCGGCGCCCGAGCCGCCCTGGCGGTCGACCCCGCGGCGGCATGGCACGCCACGGCCCCAGCTCAGCCGCGAGGTGGTGGTCGACGCCGCGCTGCAGGTCCTGGACGCCGAGGGTGGGGAGGCGCTCACCATGCGACGGGTGGCGGACCAGATCGGTGTGTCCGCCTCGTCGCTCTACGGGTACGTCGACAACAAGGAGGAGCTGGTCCAGCTCGTGCTCGACCGGATCTTCCAGGAGATCGAGATACCGCCGACGGGCGGCAACTGGCAGGAGACGGTCAAGGATCTCGGCCGGGCGATGCTGGCCATGTACCGCAGGCACCGGGGGGTCGCCGCGCTCACTCTCGGCCGGGTCGCGGTCACGCCGGGCATGCTGCCGATCGCCGAGCGCCTGCTGGCCGAGCTCCGCGCGGCCGGCATGCCGGACCAGGTGGCGGCGTTCGTCGGCGACCTTGGCGGGCTCTACGTGGGCGCCATCGCCTACGAGCTGGACGTGACGCCGGTGGCCGGGCCTGGCGCGGCTGAGTTCATAGCCCAGTTCACGGCGTGGATGAGGTCGCTGCCCGCGGACCGGTTCCCGAACACCGTGGCCCTGGCGGGCACGCTCACGGCTGGCACTGCCGACGAGCGGTTCGAGTGGGGGCTCGACGTGATCGTCCGCGGGCTGGCCACGTACCTGAAGGAGCCGCCCGACCCGGCGGCCGGATGGCCGCCGGGCTCGTAGCTCTGCTCGTCAGCCGAACTGGCCGGGCTGGTAGTCGCCGGCGGGCTGCTGGATGATGACGTTCACCCGGTTGTAGGCGTTGATGATGGCGATGGCGCACACGAGAGCCATCAGTTGGTCCTCGTCGTAGTACTTCGCGGCATTCGCCCATACCTCGTCCGTGACGCCGCCGGCCGCGTCGGCGATCCGGGTGCCCTCTTCAGCCAGCTCCAGCGCGGCGCGCTCGGCGTCGGTGAAGACCGTGGCCTCCCGCCAGGTCGCGACCAGGTTGAGGCGCACCGAGGTCTCGCCGGCCTGGGCGGCGTCCTTGGTGTGCATGTCGGTGCAGAAAGCGCAGCCGTTGATCTGGCTTGCGCGGAGCTTCACCAGCTCCTGAGTCGAGCGTGGCAGCGCCGAGTCCGACAGCGCCTTGGCCGCCGCATTCATGTGCTTCACGAGCGCGCCCGCGACCGGGCTGCCGAAGAGGTTCAGCCGAGCATCCATCGTGATCTCCCAGGCCGTTGCTTGTGGTTTCACCCCTCCAAGACAGGACAGCCCACCGAGATGTGACAGGAACCGAGATGTGACAGGAACCTAGATGTGACAGGAACCTAGTCGTCGTTCGGGGCGAAAATGGTCGGGATCGCCGGGTACCCGCGGGACAGCTGCAGCGCGTACTGCGGAAGCTCGGCCAGCGCTTCCCGATGGCGGGCGCGCGCAGCGGTCAGCGCCTCTCTTTCGACGATCTCGCCGCCGCGCACGAGTTGCCGCAGCAGTACCCGGTCCTCGGCACCGGGATCCGGCGGCTCCGTGGTCACCATCTCGGCCACCGCCGTCCCCTGGGCGTCGTGGGTGCGGACCGCCCACTTCCGCCCGCCGCGGCCCGGCTTGCCGACCGAGCGCTTGGCGACCGGGCGCAGCGGGCCCGAGCCCTCGCCGTCGTCGGCTCGGGCAACCAGCTTGTACACCAAGGCCGCGGTCGGTGCCCCGGACCCGGTGACCAGCGACGTGCCGACCCCATAGCCGTCCACCGGGGTGGCGGCGAGCGCGGCGATCGAGTACTCGTCCAGGTCGCCCGTCAGCACGATCCTCGTCTTGGTCGCGCCGAGCGAGTCGAGCAGCGCCCGCACCTGGCGGGCGACCACCGGCAGGTCACCCGAGTCGATCCGGACCGCGCCCAGGCCGGGGCCGGCCAGCTCGACCGCGGTCCGCACGGCAGTGGCAACGTCGTAGGTGTCCACGAGCAGCGTCGTGTCGGCGCCGAGCGTATCGAGCTGGGCGGCGAACGCTTCCCGCTCCGACCCGTGCACCAGCGTGAACGCGTGGGCGCTGGTGCCGACGGTCGGGACCCCGTACTGCTGGCCTGCGCGCAGATTGGACGTGGTGGCAAACCCGGAGATGTACGCGGCGCGGGCGGCTGCTACGGCGGCCAGCTCGTGCGTGCGGCGCGAACCCATCTCGATCAGCGGCCGGTCGCCAGCGGAGCTGACCATCCGGGATGCGGCCGAGGCTATGGCGCAGTCGTGGTTCAGAATCGACAGGACCAGGGTCTCCAGCACGACCGCCTCGGCGAACGTCCCCTCGACCACCAGGATCGGCGATCCTGGGAAATAGCAGTCGCCCTCGGCGTATCCCCAGATGTGCCCGGTGAACGTGTAGGACTCCAGGAAGCTCAGCGTGGCTTCGTCGGCCACACCGGCTCGCCCGAGGAACTCGAGATCGGCAGGGCCGAACCGGAACCGCTGCAGCGAGTCGATGAGTCGGCCGGTGCCTGCCACTACCCCGTACCTCCGGCCGTGCGGCAGGTGCCTGGCGAACACCTCGAAGACCGAGCGCCGCTGCGCCGCACCGCTGCGCAGCGCCGCGCGCAGCATGGTGATCTCGTAGTGGTCGGTCAGCAGGGCGGTGCCGGCCGCAGGGGCCGCGGCGGCCGCGCCAAGGTCAGTAGTCACGTCTTGAAGCCTAGGGTCAGGGCGGCCCCGGCATGGCTACGCGGGGTAGGGCTTGACGCTCACGTGGCAGTGACGCCGCAGGGTGGAGGCGCGGTCACACGGGGTAAGGCTCGGGTCTTACCGTGTAGCTGCGGCCGTGCGGCAGGTGCCAGATCAGGACGCCGGGTTCGGGTTGCTCGAGCCGCCAGCCGGGTGCTTGCTTGGCCTGGTGATGCCTTCTGCACAAAGGATGGAGGTTGCACTCGCAGGTCCGGCCGCCCTTGTCGTACGGGATGGTGTGATCGTCGTCGCAGCGGATGGCAGGCCGTCGGCAGCCGGGGAACCCGCATCGCGGGCTGCGGATCTTGATGATGTGCCGCAGCGAGTTCGATGGCTGGTAGCCGGCGGATTCGCGCCGGTGAGAGCAGGTGCCGGTTTCGATCGGGGAGATCTTCACCGTGGCGAGCCAGGCGGCAGGGTCGGTGCCGCCGGGCGGTCTTGGTCCGTCGCGGACAACGGGCGGTCTTGGTCCGTCGCGGACAACGGGCGGTCTTGGTCCGTCGCGGACAACGGGTGGGCCTGGCCCCTCGCGGGCGCAGCCGTGGGCCGTTGCCCGGCCTTGCCGGTCGACGATGGTGACGCACCAGCGGGTGGCGGGGTTGGCGGCGAGAGCGGCGGCTAGGTCGCGGCAGGTGTCGGCGTCGAGGGCGCCGGGCCCGCCCGCCTCGCCGGGAGCGTCGGACAGGCCGAGCCACGCCGACGCGGGCATGGTCAGGTTCACGGTGCCACCCAGCCCGCCGACCCACCCGGTCGCGGCGGGGTTGGTGCCGGGCGTATCGGTGGTGCTGGTGCTGGGTGGCGCGGCAGGGCTGGTGCCGGGCGTATCGGCGGGGTCGGTGCTGGGTGCAGCCGCGGCGCCGGTGCCGGATGCGGGGGTCCCGGTGGCTGCGCCGGTGCCGGTGGCGGGGCTCCCGGAGGCCGCAGCGGACGAGTCGGCCTCAGGGGCAGCGTCGGCGGCGGGGAGCAGGGTGGTCAGAGGCCGGTTGGTGAGGCGGGCGAGGAACGCGGCGGCGCGTCGCTCGTCGTGGCTGCCGGGCATGCCCTGCGTGCGCAGCCAGCGGGCGTCGGCATCGAGGGTCTTGTCGGCGGCGATCACCCCGGCCGGGGCCAGGTCGCGCCCGGCGATGGCGGAGGTCCCGGCGGCCTCGGCCCAGCATTCGACGCGGGCGTCTCTCTGGGCCTTTTCGCGGCGGCGCGTCGCGGCTTGGGGGTCGTAGGCCTTGATGGCGCGCTCGCAGGCGGCGCGGAGCTGCCCGGTGGTCAGGTCTGCGGCCCTGGGGGTGATCAGGTTTTCCACCGTGGCGGCGCCGACCGGGTCGAGGACGGCGAGAGCGTCGGCGATGACTTCGGCACGGGCCTGGTCGAGGATCCCGGCGGACAGCAGCGCGCGGGTCTGCGGGACCCGGGTGAGATTGCGGGCCAAGCCAAGCTCGTCGTCGGCAGCGCGGGACGTGAGGATGAGCACGGCGCCGACTTCCTCGGCGACGTGCTCGCCGGGCCGACCGCCGGGGCCGGCGCGGCGAGTGTCAAGCTCATTCACGGTGGCCAGCCTCAGTCCGGCTGCCCAGGACTCCAGCCGCCGCGCGGCACCCATCACCCCGCACAACTCGTTGTCGGACAGTGTGGCCAGGCCGCGGCGGCGGGCCGAGGCGGCATGCCAGGCAAGGTCGCGGCCGGGCAGCATCGCATCGAGCAGGCTGCCGCCGGCGAAGCCGGTCGCGCCGGGGCCGACGTACTTGCGGGTGAACCCGGCATCCAGCGCCTCTGTCACGCGCTGCGCGCCGGCGTCGGCGTCCACAAGGGCGGCGTGATCGTCATCGAGCGGCGCCGGCCGGCCCGTCAGCGGCTCGGCGTCACGGTCGGGGCGAGGATCCTCATCCCAGCAGCCGCCGCCGCCGGCGCCGGGGTCAGGATCCTCATCACAGGAGCCGCCAGCGTCGGGGCGAGGATCCTCATCACAGGAGCCGCCGCCAGCGCGGGGGTCAGGATCGTCGTCCCAGAAGCCGCCGCCAGCACTGGGACTGTCGTCGAGCCGGGCCAGCGCGGCGATGTCCTCGGCGGCCAGCTCGCCGTCGGCTGCCAGCCGGGAGGTCAGGTCCCCCGCAGTTAGGTTCCCGGCGGTCGGGTCAGGTGCGGTCAGCCCCGGGCCGGCGGGCGGCTGGTCGCCGCTGGCGCTGGCGGGGCTGTGGGTCATGACACCTCCCGTATTCTTGTTCGATTAGAGTACCATGACATGGCTAAGCATGCGATTTATTTTCGAGCATGGTTTAAGGCGTCTCGGCAGTGACTTCCGCGGGATGCGTGTCCCCGCCGATGTCACTAGTGCGCTAGTGCTTTGGCAGACTGGTGACCTACGCACAGGGAGGTGACGGCCGTGAGCGTCGCGCCTGCAGAGGTTGAGAAGTCGGATACCGAGGAGCAGGCGGTACCCGATATGCCATGGGTCACGATCGTGTGGAATGACCCGATCAACCTGATGTCGTACGTGACGTACGTGTTTCAGGCCGTGTTCGGTTACGCGAAGCCGAAGGCGGAGAAGCTGATGCTGGACGTGCACCACAAGGGCAGGGCAGTGGTCTCCTCCGGCGGGCGTGAGGCCATGGAGCGAGACGCAGAGACGCTGCATGGTTACGGCTTGTGGGCGACCATCAGTCACGACACGTGACCGGCGACGAGCAGGGAGCAACCGGCGGGCAGAGGCCGGAGCAGGACGGTGAGCAGGAGCCAGACGAGGCCGTGAGCCTGGAGGATCTGATGGCAGGGTTCCGCGGGACATCGAGCGGCGCCACGGCGCGGTTCGCCGCTGCCCAGGCTGCCATCATCCGCGACCTCGTGGGCCAGGTGATCGAGCTCATCGGTGCCGACGAGGAGGACGAGGGCTCGGCCCAGCCCAACGACACGGCAGCACGCGAGCCGGGCCAGCGCACCGGCGGCCTGCCGACCGATGGGACGGTGAACGCCGGCGATCTCGCGGCGATGGTTGGGTTCGCGGAGGACGACGCCGAGTTGCCGGATGATCCCGTTCTGGCAAGGCTGCTGCCCGATGCCTACCGGGACGATCCCGAGGCCTCCGGGGAATTCCGCAGATACACCGAGCAGGGCCTGCGCTCCGGCAAGGCCGCCGCCGCGCGAACGGTCCTGGCGACGTTGCCCCCGGAAGGGGGCAGGATCCGGCTCTCCGAGCCCGAGGCGCAGGCCTGGCTGCGGGCCATCAACGACGTCCGGCTGGCGCTCGGGACCCGCCTTGGCGTCACCGACGACTTCGACGACCAGGTGTCGGACATGGGACCGGAGGATCCGCGTGCCGCGTACGTCGGGGTATACCAGTGGCTGGCGTTCCTGCAGGAGACCCTCGTCCAGGCGCTGTCCCGATAGCGGCGGGCTACGCTCGCGGTCATGCTGACGTTGCCAGGCGAGCTGCGCGCCGCCATCATCGCGCACGCGAGAGCCGACCACCCGGACGAAGCCTGCGGGGTCATCGCCGGACCCGCGGGCGGCGACCGCCCGCAGCGATTCATCCCGATGACCAACGCCGAGCGCTCGCCGACGTTCTACCGGTTCGACTCGATGGAGCAGTTGCGGATCTGGCGCGAGATGGACGACGCCGACGAGGAACCCGTGGTCATCTACCACTCGCACACCGCGACCGAGGCCTACCCGTCCCGAACCGACATCTCCTACGCCAGCGAGCCTGAGGCGCACTATGTGCTGGTGTCCACGCGTGACCCCGACGACGTTGAGTTCCGCTCGTTCCGCATCGTTGACGGGGTCGTCACCGAGGAGGAGGTGCGCGATCCGGTAGACGCCGCCCCGGAATGATCCGGGCCGGCTGCCGGTTGCACCGCACGAATTCCCGTCCGCCAACCTGCATGATCTGGAGTGCTATCCATGGCCATCGAGGTACGGATCCCGACCATCCTGCGCAACTACACCGGCGGGGCAAAGTCGGTCGAGGGCTCCGGCGACACGCTGGCTGGCCTGATCGCCGACCTCGACGAGCGTTACGACGGACTGCGGGAGCGGCTCGTCGACGATTCCGGCCTGCGCCGGTTCGTGAACGTCTACCTCAACGACGAGGACGTGCGCTTTCTCGGCGGGCTCGAGGCCCCGGTCAAGGACGGTGACACGGTGACCGTGCTCCCGGCCGTGGCCGGCGGGGCGCGCTGAGCGGTCGCCGCAAAGACTGCTGACGCACAGACCCATGCGCTACGACTCGCTGCTTGACTCGCTCGGCAGGACCCCGCTGGTCGGGCTGCCGCGGCTGTCGCCCACGCCATCGACGCGGCTGTGGGCCAAGCTCGAGGACCGCAACCCCACCGGCTCGGTGAAGGACCGCGCGGCGTTCTATATGGTCGCGCAGGCGGAGAAGGACGGGCTGCTGAAGCCGGGGTTCACGCTGCTGGAGCCGACCTCGGGGAACACCGGGATCTCGCTGGCGATGGTGGCGAAGCTGCGGGGCTACCGGCTGATCTGCGTGATGCCGGAGAACACGTCGGCCGAGCGCAGGCAGCTGCTCGAGATGTACGGCGCCGAGATCATCTCCTCGCCCGCGGCGGGCGGGTCCAACGAGGCGGTCCGGGTGGCGAAGCAGCTTGCGGCGGACAACCCCGACTGGGTGATGCTCTACCAGTACGGCAACGAGGCCAACGCGCTGGCGCACTACGAGACCACCGGGCCGGAGATCCTGGAGGACCTGCCGTCGATCACGCATTTCGTCGCCGGGCTCGGCACCACGGGGACCCTGATGGGGACCGGCCGTTACCTGCGCGAGCGCGTGCCGGGGGTGCAGATCGTCGCGGCCGAGCCCCGGTACGGTGAGCTCGTCTACGGGCTGCGCAACATCGACGAGGGCTTCGTGCCTGAGCTGTACGACGAGTCGGTGCTGACCTCGCGGTTCTCGGTGTCCTCGGCCGACGCGCTGCGCCGGACCAGGGAACTGCTGGACCTCGAGGGGCTGTTCGCCGGGATCTCATCCGGAGCCGCGCTGCACGCCGGGCTGGCGATGGCCGAGAAGGCCGCCGCGGCAGGCCGGGAAGCCGACGTCGCCGTCATGATCGCTGACGGCGGCTGGCGCTACCTGTCCACGGGCGCTTACACCGGGACGCTGGAAGAGGCCGAGGCGAGGCTGGAAGGCCAGCTGTGGGCGTGACGGCGGTGGCCGGGGCGGCCGAAGCCGAAGCGGGCCGAGGAACCGAGGCATGAGCGTTTTCGACGAGGCCACAGCGATCCGGCCGGCCGGCCCAGGACGGTACCAGGTAAGGCCCGACGAGAGGTTCGCGATCGTGGCCCCGGGCAACGCCACGCCCTCCGCGGTGAACGGCGGGGTGATGGTGGCGACGATGCTGCGCGCCGTGCTCGACAGCTCGCCGCTCCCGTATCCCGTGGCGACCAGCGCGCACTTCCTCCGGGTCCCGCTGCTCGAGCCCGGCGAGGTCGAGGTGACCTGGCTGAAGCAGGGCAAGACGGCGGCGACGGCACGTGCCGCGCTGGTGCAGGACTCGCAGATCGTTCTCGACGCGACCGTGACCACCGGGAGCCTGCCCGCCGAGCTCCCGCCCACCGACCCCCCGCCCACCCATCCCTTGGAAAACGGCGATCTCCACTGGACCGGCGAGCCGCCGAAAATGCCGCCGATCGAGGAGTGCGTCAACCTCGGCCCGTGGCGGGGCACGGTCGGCACCGACGGGGTCGCGGGTTACGCGGCCCAGGTGGACCTGCGCATGGATCCGGCCACGACCGGCTGGCGCCGCGGCGAGCCGTCCGGCGTCCCGGAGATGCGCGGATATTTCTCCCTGCGCGAGCAGCGGGACCCGGACGCCTATCTGCTCGCGGTGGCCGTTGACGCGCTGCCGCCGGTGGTGTTCGGCCTCGGCGCTCTTGGCTGGGCGCCGACCGTGGAGCTCACCTGGCACATGCGTGCGGTGCCCGCGCCAGGCCCGCTGCAGGTGGTCGCGTGGTGTCGGCACGTCAGCGGCGGCTGGTTCGACGGGGAGGCCGAGGTATGGGACGCCGCGGGCAGGCTGGTCGCGCAGGGCCGCCAGCTCGCCCGGGTGGGCCGCAGCACGCGACGGCCCGGGCCGTCCTGAGCCTCAGCCGGGTGGGCCGCAGCACGCGACGGCCCGGGCCGTCCTGAGCCTCAGCCGGGTGGGCCGTAGCCGCTCACGCAGCCAGGCGTGACGGCGTGACGGTCAGGGCACGCTCTTGATCTTCCAGACGAGCACCGAGCCGATGACCGCGACGACCGCGGTGCCGGCGAACAGCGTAGGGTAACCACCCAGCGAGACCAGCGGCGCGGCGATCAGCGCCCCGATGGCCGCCGGGCAGACCAGCGCGATGTTAATGATCCCGAGGTCCTTGGCCCGGTCGCTGGCCGCCGGCAGCACCTGGGTGATCAGCGCCTGGTCCACGGCCAGGTAGCAGCCGAAGCCGATGCCAAACGCCGCCGCGGCCGCGATCGACGCGGTCCAGGTCTCCACGAACGTGAGCAGCAGCGCGGCCGCGGCGATCACGATCCCGGAGATCAGCACCATCATCTTCCTGCGGCCGAGCCGGTCGGAGATCATCCCGCCGACGATGGCGGTGAGCACCACGCCGGCCGTGTAGATCACGATCAAAATCAGCAGCCCGTCGGCGGCGTCCTGACCGGGGAAGAGCTTGGCGTAGTGGATCTTGTCCCGGAGGAAGTACAGCAGATACAGGGTTCCCATCGCGATCGCCAGCGACATCAGGAACCTGGTGAACCAGGCCCAGGCGAAGTCCGGGTACTCCCGGGGGCTGATCCAGTACGACCGCCCCAGCTGCCGCCAGGAGAACGGCCTGCTGTGCGCCGCCGCCAGCGGGTAGTCGGGCGTGAGTAGCACGAACGGAAGCACCAGCACGGCCATCGCCACCGCGAGCACCACGTAGCCGCTGGTCAGCCCCGTGAACACGGCCACCACGAGGATCGTGCCGACCACCAGGCCGAGGGCCTGCGGCATCCCGACCCAGCCCGCAACCGTGGCCCGCTGCCGCACCGGGACGTGATCGGGGATCGCGGCGCTCAGGCTCGCGAACTCGCCGTTCTGGAAGGCGCTGAACAGCACCCACAGCAGCGTCACGCCGAGGACCGTCCGCATCTGCGACAGCGCGACCAGGCACACGGCGGCTAGCACCGCCATGCCGAGCGTCCAGCGATGCCGTCGGCCGGCCATCCGGCCCAGCGCGAACCGGCTGGTGGTGTTGTCGGACAGGGCCCCGGCGATCGGCGTGGCGATGCCGGACGCGATCGCGCCGAAGCCGGACACCACGGCCAGGGCAACGATCTTGCCGTGCGGATCGATGTCCTGAAGCTGGGTGGGCAGCAGGACCTGCAGCGGGGTGTAGGACGCCATCCACATGCCGAGGCTGGCCAGGCCGAGACCGGCGACCCAGCCGTTGCGCACGTGTATGGTCGGCTCGGCCAGGGCCGGGGAAGCCCCCTGAGCCTGATCGGTCGTCTGGTCGGCCATCACACCCTCCCGGTGGCGCACCCTGCAGGGATCATGCCGCGTTCACCGCCACATTGGTAGATGCTCAACCTGTGCGATTGACGATAGTCGGCTGCTCGGGCAGCTTCCCCGGGCCGGACAGCCCCGCCTCCTGCTACCTGATTGAGGCCGATGGCTTCCGGCTGCTGATTGATCTTGGCAGCGGCGCCCTCGGCGCCCTGCAGCGTTATGCCAGCCTTTACGAGATTGATGCGGTATGCGTCAGCCACCTGCATGCTGACCACTGCCTGGATCTGTGCGACTACTCGGTCGCGCGCCGGTTCCATCCGGACGGCCCGAAGCCGAGGCTGCCGGTCTACGCGCCGCCGCAGGCCGCGCTGCGGCTCGGCCTGGCGCTCGGGTCCGACCCGGTGGCCGATGCCCGGCCGGACGCCGATCCCTATCACGGGATCACCGAGCTGTTCAGCTTCACGACGATTACCCCGGGGGTCATGGAGATCGGCCCGCTGCGGGTGACGGCCGCGCACATGAACCACCCGGTGGAGACGTTCGGCTTCCGGCTCGAGCACCGCGGCAGGTCCCTGGCCTACTCGGCCGACACCGGGCCGTCCGACGCGCTCGTCGAGCTTGCCGCCGACGCGGACGTACTGCTCTGCGAGGCGTCGTTCGTCGAGCCCGCCGACGGCGACGCGGTGCCGTTGCCCGAGAACCTGCACCTCACCGGGCGGCAGGCGGGCCAGCACGCGGCGCGGGCCGGCGTGGGGCAGCTCGTGCTCACCCACCTGGTCCCGTGGAACGACGAGGACAGGACGCTGGACGAGGCCGGCCAGGCCTTTACCGGCGCGCTCTCCCTCGCCGCACCAGGAATCGGCTTCGTGCTCGACTGAGCACGGGTCGTGACGTTCGGGCCTGTCATACACTCCTCTGCCATGCGTGTACTCGTCACCGGCGGCGCCGGATTCATCGGCTCACATCTCACCGACGCGCTTCTGGCCAGGGGTGACGAGGTGACGGTGGTCGACGACCTGTCCCGGGGCCGGCTCGCCCGCCTCGACGAGCAGGCCACGCTGCACAAGCTGAGCATCACCGACGCCGGTGCGCTGGCGGCGCTGGTCCGCAGCGTCAGGCCCGAGCTGATCTGCCACCTTGCCGCGCAGATCGACGTCCGCATCTCGGTGGTGGCCCCGGCGGACGACGCGCAGACCAACGTGGTGGGCACCGTGAACGTGCTGGAGGCCGCGCGCGCCGCCGACGCGCGGGTGCTGTTCTGCTCCACCGGTGGCGCCCTCTATGGGCGGGACGCGCCGATCCCTTCGATGGAGGACGTGCTGCCGCTGCCCGAGTCGCCGTACGGCATCGCCAAGTACTGCGCCGAGCAGTACATCAGCCTGTACAACCGGCTGCATGAGTGCAGGCATACGATCCTTCGGCTGGCCAACGTGTACGGTCCGCGGCAGGACCCTGAGGGGGAGTCCGGCGTGATCCCGATCTTCTGCGCCCGGGTGCTGGCCGGCGAGCGTCCGGTCATCTACGGCGATGGGGCTCAGACCCGCGACTACGTCTACATCGGCGACGTGGTCGGGGCGTTCCTGGCCGCCGCAGACCAGGGCCGGCCGGGGATCTGGAACTTCGGCACCGGGCTCGAGACCAGCGTCCTGGATCTGGCTCGTCTGATCTCAGATGCCGCCGGCCGCGAGATCGATCCGGAGTTCGCGTCCGCGCGTCCCGGCGAGTTGCAGCGCAGCGCGCTCGCGGCGGAGCGCGCCGAGCGCGATCTGGGCTGGACGCCAGCGGTCCCGCTCGCCGATGGCGTGCGCAAGGTCTACGAGTGGATCGAGGCGGGCACGCCCGACCGGTCCGGTTACTGATGCGTCCGGATACTCTGGTCGGCATGTCGCGACCAGACGGGCGCAGCCCCGATCAGCTGCGTGAGGTAAAGATCACCAGGGGCTGGCTCGATCATGCCGAGGGATCCGTGCTCGTGGAGTTCGGCGCCACCCGCGTGCTCTGCGCGGCCAGCGTCGCCGAGGAGCTGCCGCGATGGCGCCGGGGCAGCGGGCTCGGCTGGGTCACCGCCGAGTACGCGATGCTGCCGCGGGCCACGAACACGCGCGGCGAGCGCGAGTCGGTCAAGGGCCGGCTCGGCGGCCGCACGATGGAGATCTCCCGCCTGGTGGGCAGGTCGCTGCGGGCCTGCGTGGACGCCAAGGCGCTGGGTGACAACACGATCACCATCGACTGCGACGTGCTGCAGGCCGACGGCGGCACCCGCACCGCGGCGATCACCGGCGGCTACGTGGCGCTGGCCGACGCGATCTCCTGGCTCCGCGGCCGCAAGCGGACGAAGGGCGACCCGCTCGTCGCGTCGGTCGCCGCGGTCAGCGTGGGGATCGTGGCCGGGCAGCCCAGGCTGGACCTGTGCTACGAGGAGGACGTCGCCGCGGACACCGACATGAACGTGGTCTGCACCGGCGACGGCCGCTTCGTGGAGGTCCAGGGCACCGCGGAACGCGAGCCGTTCGGCCGCGAGCTGCTGGATGAGCTGCTCGGACTGGCAGTCACCGGTTGCGCGGATCTGACCAGGCTGCAGCGCGAGGCGCTGTCCAAGACATGAGCCTGGAACGTGACGCCGACCGCGAGCCCGGGCGACCCCGGCTGGTCCTGGCCACCGCCAACCAGCACAAGCTGGTCGAGCTGACCAGGATCCTCGAGGCTGGCCGGGTCGAGGTGGAGCTTGCCGGGCTCAGAGAGTTCCCCGGGGCACCCGACGTGGCCGAGACCGGGGCGACCTTCGACGAGAACGCGCTGCTCAAGGCCAGGGCGATAGCGGAGTTCACCGGCCTGCCCGCGGTCGCCGACGACTCGGGCCTCTGCGTCGACGCCTTGAACGGGATGCCAGGCGTGCTGTCGGCGCGCTGGTCCGGCCGGCACGGTGACGACGAGGCCAACCTGAGGCTGGTCCTTGGCCAGCTCTCGGACGTACCCGACGAGCGGCGCGGCGCGCAGTTCGTCTGCTCTGCCGCCCTGGTCCTGCCGTCGGGCAAGGAACACGTCAGCGAAGGCACGCTGTGCGGGCGGCTGATCCGCGAGCCGCGGGGAACCAACGGGTTCGGCTACGACCCGATCTTCGTCCCCGACCGCTCGGAAATGACCACGGCCGAGATGGACCCGGCCGCCAAGGACGCGATCAGCCACCGAGGCAAGGCGCTGCGCGCGCTCGCCCCGATCATCGCCGCGATGCTGGGCTAGCCGCCCGGCTAGAGCGACCCGGCGGGAATCAGCGCCACCCGCCGCCGCGGCGGCAGCTTGATGTTGACCGGCTGGTTGATGGCGGTGGTGTTCGTGGTCAGCGTGATCTGCTGCCCGCTGACCGTCTCGGTAATAACGGTCTTGCGGACGTGGTGCTGGGCGTCGATCCAGTCGGAGAAGCGGATCGCGCCGGTGAGCTGCTTCAGCTCGGGCCCGAGCACCTTGCGCTGACTGGACGAGAGCACGGCCAGGGCGGAGGCGGTCGTGTAGCTGCCCGTGTACTCCGCGGTGCGGACCCCGTCGATCGTGTGCGTCCCGAGCGAGCGCACGTTCTTTGACGCGGTCAGCATCTTGGCCTGCTGCTGGGGATTGTTGTTCTGCACGTCCTGCAGCAGCTGCGAGAAGAGCGCGCCGTGGTTCCGAAGTTCCCGGACAGGCTGGCCAACGGGATCTCGAACCACGCCTTGCCGGTCTGGTGGGTGAACACGGAAAGAATGCTGGAGTTCAGATACAGGGCCTTGGCCGACTCGATCTCGTCGACCGGGAACGTCTGCCCGTCGGCCGACGCGGTCGCGTCCACGTTGGCGAGCAGCGGCTTCATCTGCACCTTAACCGTGCCGGACGTGGTCTCGGCCACGGTGCCGGTGATCTGATCGGAGAACGTGGCGGTCATGGACGTCACGCTCTGGGTCTTGTTCGCGGCCAGGCTGATCGCCGTGCGCGGGGTCATCGGTGCCGCCGACGACCCGCAGCCCGCGACCGAGGCTATTAAGGCGAATGCCCGGCGCAGAGCGCAAAGGCGGCGGCACGCGGCTCCCGGCGCCCGGCGGCGATACCGGGCGAATGGGCCGAAACCAGCGTCATGGCGGCAGGCTAGCCGGCCTGTGGCCGGGGCCCGGTAACGTTGGTGCGACCGGTACCGCCGGTACGGCCAGGCCGCCGTCAGCGAAGGAGCAGGAGCACATGACCGACGAACGGCTGGCGCCCGGTGATCCGGCGCCCGACTTCACCCTGCCGGACGCCGACGGCAACGAGGTCAGCCTCTCCGCGCTGCGCGGGCAGCACGTGATCATTTACTTCTATCCGGCCGCGATGACGCCCGGCTGCACGAAGCAGGCCTGTGACTTCCGCGACAGCAGGAGCGATCTGTCCGGCGCCGGATTCACGGTGCTCGGGATTTCCCCCGATTCGCCCGCGAAACTGGCCAGGTTCCGGGACAAGGAGGGCCTAACATTCCCGTTGCTCTCGGATCCGGGCCGCGAGGTGCTCAAGGCCTACGGCGCGTTCGGCGAGAAGATGATGTACGGGAAGACGACGGTCGGCGTGATCAGGTCCACGTTCGTGATCGACGAGGACGGCAAGGTCGAGAAGGCGTACTACGGCGTCAAGGCCACCGGCCACGTCGCCCGCCTGCGCAAGGACCTAGGAATCTGAGAAAGGCACACCTGGCTAAGTGGCAATATAGGGGAAGATCGAATCGGGCGCCCTGGCGACCCAGTTTCTATGTCACAGCCAGGAGCTATGAGGCCATGTATATTTTAGCGGGTGTGGCGAAATTGGAATACGCGGCAGGTTTAGGTCCTGTTGGTGGCAACACCGTGGGGGTTCGAGTCCCCCCGCCCGCACTATCTGACGGCAGCTGGCTTGCGGCCTGGCGATCGGTTCCGCCCCGCGAACGTCTCTGTCTGAAAGTGGCAATTAGGGCACAACAGCCTCAGGTTTTCCCTTCGGTTATCTAGATAGTTACCGTTTATATGGTCCACCTCGAGGGTCAGAGGCTTTCCTTGCCACAACCCTCCGCTAGGAATCAGCGAGACCTCCGGGCACGCGGGCTAGCCGACCTGCACGTTGTGCAGGCGCTCACCGGCCTGATCGGCGCACGCGACTACCGCCACGAGACCCGGCAGCGCAAACTCTCCGACCACGCGGATGGGACGCCGCCGCTGTTCTAGCCGGCCAGCACGCCGACGACCAGGCTGCCGTAGGGGTCGGTCACGCGCTCCAGCGGAGCGCGCGAACGTGTCAAGCTCGCCCTGAACGGGGCAGCCGTTGTTCGCAAGGATGTTGCGTCGGTCAGTTCCTGTCGCGGATCACGCAGCAGCTGGCCGTCGGACAGCATGTCAATCCGTCTCGCGGGGCCGGTCCGGCTCCCCGGACGGAACTATCTCAGCCACGTGGTCGCTGTGCGCGATCCCCCGACGGGCGGATGTTACCGCTCGCGAACCTGGCCTCGACACCATCGGGTAACGGCGTTCGCCGCCTATCTCGACCGGCTTGACGCCGGACCGGTCGCTCTCTAGTCTTTGCGGGACAGACACTCCTACGATGCAAGACACCTGGCTTTTGCGCTTGCCTACCGCGCCCTTGGTGTCATCGTATGTGGCACTTGTCCCGGGGGGGCTAATATTGCCCGTTCTTCGGTATATGAGAGGTAGGAAATGCTACCAGTAGCGAAGTTTAAGCACCGGGCGGCGCACGTGGCGGCCTCGGCAAGTGCGGTGATACTGCTAATGGCGGGCCTTGCCGCGTGCACGAGTTCAAGTTCAGGCGCCGGCGCTGTATCTGCCGGGTCCCCCATTACCGTGGGCGCGGACCTGCCCCTGTCCGGAACCTTCGCCTTCTTCGGCGGGTACCAAAAATGGGGCTACGAGCGCGCAGTCAGCCAGGTCAACGCCCGCGGCGGCATCACGATCGACGGCAAGAAACACAAGGTCAAGCTCGTTATCCTGGACGACGCTTCCAACACCGACACCGCGGCGTCTAACGTCCAGACGTTAATCAGCCACGACGGAGCCATCGCCATATTGGGTTCGTGCACGCCACCCATGGTCAACTCCGATGCAGTAATCGCCGAGCGCACCAGCGTCCCTATGGTGACCGGCTGTGATCCGATCGCGTCCTTCGAGGCCGCCGGACCATGGAAGTGGGTGTGGGACATTTTCTTCTACGATCCCGACTTGGCCGAGCTTCCGTTCCAGACCCTGCAGGCTTACCGTTCAGCGACAAACAAGAAAATCGCCATCCTGTACTCCAACGACCCCGACGGTGATGAGGTGGGCGGCAAGCTCTGGCCGAAGGATGCCAAGGCGAACGGATATCAAGTTGTGGCCAGCGTAAGTTTCCCTGACTCGGCGACCGACTTCGGCGCTGCGGTCGAGCAGGCGAAATCGTCCGGTGCGCAGATCGTGCTCGTCGACTGCGACACGCCGCAGGCAATCTCGATCCGCCAGCAGATGGCGTCGGACAATTACACGCCGAAGGTCCTCGACATGGAGAAGGGATCCGAGCCCTTCCAGTTCTCGACCGCGCTGAAGGCGCTCGCGTCGGGGGTGATGGTAGGAGGGTACTGGTCGCCGACGCTTCCCTACCCGGGCGCAGCCGCGCTTGCCACCGCCTATGAGAAGGAAACAGGCAACACCTACAGCCAGCACATCGCCGACAGCTATACCGCGGCGCAAGTTCTGCTGCAGGCGATAGCCCGGGCAGGCAGTACCTCGAACACTGCGATCAACAAGGCGATCGGCGAGACGAACGGCGAGTACGTCGTGGGCCGGGTAAATTTCGCGAGCTCGCCGCTGTCGCATGCCTCGCCGCTGAATGTTGTGGAGCTGCAGTGGCAGAACGGCAAGACGGTGGAGGTGTGGCCGAGAGACACCGAACAGGCACCGTTGCTGTTCCCCGTCCCCTCGAGCTGACCGAGAAGCAAGGATGTACCTGCCTACCGCGACGGCCACCGAGCAGGCACTGCTCCAAGGGTTCCTGCTCGGCGGGCTGTATGCCCTTACCGCGCTCGGGCTCTCGCTCGTGCTGGGCGTGCTGAGGATCATCAACCTCGCTCATGGCGAGTTCCTGATCCTCGGCGCGTTCCTCGGTTACTACTGGCTGCAGCGGACCGGAGTCGATCCGCTGCTCGGGCTCGTGGTGGTGGCTCCTGTGGTGGCCGGGGTCGGCTTCGTCGTGCAGCGGTGGGCCCTCTCGCCGCTGGTCAGGCATGGCGACGAGCCGGCCCTGCTCACCACGTTCAGTCTGTCGATCATTGGCCAGAACCTCTTCATCATCCTTTTCACGGCCGACAGCCGCCTGATCAACCGAAGCTATGGCTTCCGCGCCCTGAGGATCGGCGCTGTGTCGGTGCCGGAGATCTACCTGATCAGCTTTGCCGCCGCGCTCGTCATCTTCGGCGCGGTGCATCTGCTCATGCAGCACAGCGCATTCGGCCGGCAGGTGCGGGCCAGCGCCGAAGACCCGGTCGCCGCCGCGGTCGTGGGCGTCCGGGTACGACGGGTCCATGCCCTCACGTTCGCGCTGGCCGCGGGCTGCGCGGCGATCGGCGGGGTGCTAGCGGGGATCGCGTTCTCGTTCGACGCGACCACCGGCACCAGCTACCTGCTGACCGGTTTCGCGGTCGTCGTCCTTGGCGGCCTGGGAAGCGTTGCGGGAACGCTCGGCGGAGGGATTGTCCTCGGCGTCGTCGAGTCCGTCGGGGCCGCCGTCTTCGGCGACGGTTACCTGGACTTCATCGGGCTGATGGTCTTCCTGGTGATCCTCGCCCTGCGGCCGCAGGGCATCTTCGGCTGGGCGCGGCGATGACGAATACACCGGCACCCACCACGTCGGCGGTCGAGCACGGCACCTCATCGGCCGCTTCGCGGCTGAGCCGGGCGCTGGCCGCCGGCCGAGCGCGGCCGTGGCTTCCGTTGCTCGCGGCAGGCGCCGTTGTCGTCATCGTCTATCCGTTCCTGGCCTCCACGTACCTGCTCCAGATCGGCTTCCAGATCCTGCTGTACGTGGCGATCGGCGAGGCGTGGAACCTCATCGCGGGCTACGGCGGCATGGTATCGCTCGGGTCGGCCGCGTTCATCGGGACGGGCGCGTACACCCTTGCCGAGTTGACCGGCCACGGGTTTCCGCTTGTCGCCGCCGTCGTCGCCGGAGGCGCGATCGCCGCGGTCTTCGCCGCCGCCATAAGCCCGGCCATGTTCCGGCTGCGCGGCGTGTACTTCAGCGTCGCGACCCTGGCGCTTGCCGAGGCGCTGCTGCTGCTCATCTCGACGATCAGCACCTTCGGCGGAACGACCGGCCTGCTCTTGCGCAGCGCGGTTCCCTCCTACCTCGGGCTGTACTGGTGGGGGCTCGGATGTGCCGCGTTGTCCACCGCGATCGTCGTATGGTTGCTGCGCAGTCGCCTGTCGCTCGCGCTGCGGGCCATCCGCGACGATCAGGATGTGGCTCAGGAGATGGGCGTCCACGCCTTCCGTACGAAGCTCGTGGCGTTCGTGCTTGCCTCGTTCATCATGGGCGCCGCGGGCGCGCTCCAGTCGCTGAACACGGCCTATGTCGAGCCGAGCGGCTCGTTTTCGCTGCAGTGGACGATCGACATCGTCACCGTGGTGATCATCGGCGGGATGGCCACCCGGGTCGGCCCGTGGATAGGCGCCGTGTTCACCGTCGTGCTTGTCCAGGTCCTCGCCTCCTATCCCGACATCCACGACGCGATCACCGGTGTGATCTTGATCCTCGTCATCAGGTTCGCCCCGCGTGGCATCTGGGGCACCGCTGTGACGACGTCCGCGCGGATCCGGGCGCGGGGTGCACGCGGTGAGTAACCCCCCCGGCTCGCCCCCGCGCCGCGGCGCGCTCCTCGACGTCGCCGGAGTGACCAAGCGCTTCGGCGCGGTCGCCGCAATCGACGGCGTCGATCTCAGCGTGCCTTTTGGCGAGATCCACGGCGTGATCGGTCCCAACGGGGCCGGCAAGACGACGCTGATCGGGTTGATCAGCGGGGCTCACCGTCTCGACGGGGGGCGGATCGTTCTCGACGGCCGCGACATCACCGGGCTCGATGCGGCCAGCCGGGCCCGGCTGGGCATCGGCCGCACCCACCAGGTGCCCCGGACCTTCCCGCAGCTGACGGTGCTGGAAAACCTGCTCCTGGCCCAGCACAACGGAGCCCGCGTGCGGAGTCGGCATCGGGCCATGGCGACCAGTCGCGAGATCCTCGCGCGCACCGGGCTCGCGGATGCGGCCGGGCGCCAGACGCGGGATCTGCCGCTGCTCTCGCGCAAGCGTCTCGAGTTGGCCCGTGCCCTCGCCCTCGAACCGCGGATACTCCTGCTGGACGAGATCGGCGCGGGACTCAGCGAGCCGGAGGTCGAGGAGCTCATCACGCTCGTCGCCTCCCTCCGTTCCCAGGTCGACGGGATCCTGCTGGTCGAGCACGTCCTGGATGTCGTGACCGCCGCGTGCGACAACGTGACGGTGCTCGAGCTTGGCAGGGTGCTGGTCCGCGGCACTCCCGCGCAGGTTCTGTCCGATGCCGCGGTCGCGGCTGCGTACATGGGTACGACCGCGGCCGCAGGCGAGCCCCAGGCCGCGAGGACGCCGGGGGTTCCGCCGTCCCAGGCGGCCGCCGAGAACTCCGTCGCGCGAGCAGAGCGGCCGCCTGTACTCATCGTGGACGAGGTGAGCGCTCACTACGGCGGCGTCCGGGCGCTGCGCTCGGTGAGCGTCGAGGTGCGCCAGGGAGAGGTGGTGGCGCTGCTCGGGGCCAACGGCGCAGGGAAGACGACCCTCGCGAACGTGGTGACGGGCATTGTCCGCGCCGATACGGGCAGCATCATTGCGCACGGAGTCGACGTGACCCGCTTTCCGCCGCACGAAATCAGCGCGCTCGGCGTCGCGCACTGTATGGAAGGCAGGCGTATCTTCGGCGACCTGAGCGTCGAGGAGAACCTCAAGGTCCCTGCTGCGGTCGGCCGGCGGACCGTCCAGGAACGGCTGGAACGGGTCTACGACTTGTTTCCCGAGCTCGCGGAGCTTCGTCGGCGGCCAGGCACAGCCCTTTCCGGAGGCCAGCAGCAGATGCTCGCGATCGGCCGGGCGCTGATGAGCGATCCAAGCCTGATTCTCTTCGATGAAATCTCCCTCGGCCTGGCCCCGGTCGTGATCCAGCGGATCTACGAGAGCCTGGCGCGGCTGCGCTCGTCCGGCACCGCGATGCTGCTCATCGAGCAGAACGTCGAGCGGGCTCTGGGCCTCGCCGACTATGTCTACGTGCTCTCGCGCGGGTCGTTGGCACTGTCGGGTCATCCGGCTGCGGTCCAGCAGGGCCCGGAGCTGCGCGGCCTCTACCTGGGGGCGGGCGGCCCTGACCCGTCGCCCAGCGTCAGATAAGGACCATCCCGCCGGCCAGGGTAAGGCCGACGCCTGTGACGCCGTCAGACTCCGGTGCCGCCAGGTAGACCGCCAGGGCGGCCACCTCATCGGGCCGGATCAGCCTGCCGATCGGTACCCGGTGCGCCAACGTCTCAGGAACGTCCTCCGGAGCCACGCCGAGCACCGGGGAAAGGATCTCGGGCCGCAGCATTTCGGTGTCGACCCAGCCCGGGCAGATCGCGTTGACGCGGACGCCTTGGGCGGCAACCTCAAGGGCGAGCGACCGGGTCAGGCCCAGGATCGCGTGCTTGGACGCGTTGTACGCGCTCTGTCCGGCTGTCCCGTACTTGCCGGCCGTCGAGGCGACGTTGATGATCCTCCCGGCCTGGTTATCCAGCATGACGGGCAGGAACGCCTGGGTGACCCGAACAGCCCCCAGGAGATTGGTGTCCAGGATGGCTGCCCACTCCTGCACCGAGTAATCGAGGAAGCGACGCGGCAGATAGCGCCCGGCGTTGTTGACCAGGACGTCAACCGGCCCGCCGAGCGCCACGGGCGCGCGCTGGGCGAGTGCGGTCACCGACGAGTCATCATTGACGTCCACTGTCGTGGCGACGGCCAGCCCACCCGCCGAGCAGATCTCGCTGGCGACGGCCTCCGTCTGGTCCGCACTGCGCGCCGCGACCAGGACCGCGGCGCCCTCCGCGGCGAAGGCACGGGCGATCGCGGCTCCGATGCCGCGGCCGCCTCCGGTGATGACGGCTCGACGGCTCAGCAGCCGGCTCATCCCAGGCTCGCCTGCAGCGCAGGCCGTGCTGCCTCGATCGCAGCCTGCGCGGCTGGGTTATCCACCGTGGAAAGGTCTCCCGCGGGCTGGCCAGTCAGCCATTGCCGGACGGCCCGGCGATGAATTTTACCGGACCGGGTCAGCGGGAGCTCATCGGCGACCACGACCGCTCCGGGCCGGAAGGCACGGCCCAGCGCTCGCTCAATGCGCCGCGCTACCTGTTCCGGAAGCTGATCACCGGCCGCCTCGTCGCCGGCGACAACCACGATTACCGCGATCTCGCCCTTGACCGGATGCGCGATGCCGACCGCCGCCGCGGCGGCGACACCGTCGACCTGGGTGGCGACGGACTCCATCTCGGCGGGGCCGATCCGCTTGCCGGCCATCTTGATCACGTCGTCCGACCGGCCCAGGATCTCCCAGCTGCCGTTGGCATGGCGGACCGCGAGGTCGCCGTGGACCCAGACCCTTGGCCAGCGCCCGTAATAGCCGGACAGAAAGCGGCCCCTGTCCCGCCACAGCCCGCGTGTCATCGACGGCCAGCTGCCGGTCAGCACCAATTCCCCTGGCACGCCGGTCACCGGGCGCCCGTCGGCGTCGAGGACCTCCGCTGGCATGCCGAGCATCGGTCCGCTGAACGCACCTTCCCTGATGGCGAGGATCGGGCTGCCGACCAGGATGCCGCCTGTCTCGGTTCCGCCGGAAAGGTTGATGATGGGGGTCCGGCCTCGACCCACGCGAGCGTGCAGCCACCGCCACGCCGACTGGGTCCATGGCTCGCCGGTCGACCCGAGCACCCGCAGCCGGTCCAGATCGCGAGCGGCGACGAGATCGTCTCCGTCA
>Ga0209333_1000031_pt1 | contig 81223 bp, 71 predicted proteins | sample BlaSpr_A8_OM2_O3_FD_187982 | JGI IMG/M metagenome (GOLD analysis project Ga0209333, IMG submission 187982) | Forest soil microbial communities from Thunder Bay, Ontario, Canada - Black Spruce, Ontario site 2_A8_OM2_O3 (SPAdes) (version 2) | ecosystem: Environmental > Terrestrial > Soil > Boreal... | reverse complement strand
GTGGAGTTGAAGAAGATGAACATGGTCCAGAAATGCCACTTGCCCAGCGTCTGGTTGAGCCTGATGCCCATCATCTTCGGCAGCCAGTAGTAGCAGCCGGCCATGAACGCGAAGATCAGCCCGCCCATGATCGTGTAATGGAAGTGCGCCATTACGAAGAAGCTGCCGTGCTCGGTGGTGTCCGCCGGGACGTCGGACAGGAACACCCCGGAGATCCCGCCGATGAGGAAGTTGAAGTACATGCCCAGCGCGAACAGCATCGGCACCGTGAACTTGAACTTGGCCTTCCAGAACGTGCCCAGCGCCACGAGATAAATGAACCCGGTCGGGATTGAGATCAGCTCGGTGGTGAGCATAAACACCGGGCGCATGTCCGGGTTGATGCCGGAGTCGAAGAGATGATGCTGCCACACAAAGAAGCTCAGCAGCGTCACCCCGATTATTCCCGCGGCCGCGGTCTTGTAGCCGAACAGCGGCTTCCTCGTGAACACGGGGATGATCTCCGACACGATGCCGAAGCCGGGCAGCGCCAGGATGTACACCTCGGGGTGGCCAAAGAACCAGAACAGGTTCTCGTACAGGTAGCTGCTGCCGCCCAGGTCAGGGACGAAGAACGCGGTCTGCGCGGTCCGGTCGGTGATCATCATGTACATGCCGCCAACCAGCACCGGTGCGGCCAGCACCATGAGGAACGAGGTCGCGACCATCGACCACACGAACATGGGCAGCCGGCTCCAGCGCATGCCAGGCGCCCGGCAGCAGATGACGGTGGTGATGATGTTGAACCCGGCCAGGATGATCGAGATGCCCATCAGGCCGAACGCGACCGCGTACGAGTCGGCGCCCTCGGTGGCCTGGATGGACAGCGGCGCGTACCCGGTCCAGCCGAACGGGAACCCGCCCATCAGCAGCCCGGACAGCAGGATGACGAACGCGCACGGGGTGAGCCAGAACGACAGCGCCTCGATCCGGGGGAACGCGACCCGCTTGGACCCGATCATGATCGGCACGAAGTAGTTGCCGAACGGCCCCAGGATGACCGAGGTCATCAGCATCATCATCATCGTGCCGTGCTCGCCCACCAGCTCGATGTAGGTGCCGGCGTTGAACAGGTGGTACGTCGGCGACAACAGCTCGGCGCGGATCGCCATCGCGAAGAGGCCGGCGGTGCAGAAGTAGATGATCATGCCGACCAGGTACTGCACCCCGACCACCTTGTGGTCGAGCGAGTACCGGAAGTACCTGGCCAGTCCCGCGGGCGCCGCATCCTCCTCGCTGGGAAGTACCTCACGCCCGGTCATCCGCACCAGCACGTCGTTGAACACGCCGAGCCCGGCCAGCCAGCCGACCGTGGCGAATGCGTAGCCGAGAACGATAGCCAGGTCGTTAAGGTCGCCCTCGGTCACCTGCTGGTAGCCGGAGGCGATCACGTTGCCCAGCCAGTGACCCAGCAGGTAACCGGCCACGGCCCCGATGAACGCCGTGTGGATGGCCGGGCGCAGCCACCAGGGCCGGGCGCGCCGCGGTCCGGCCGGCTCCCCGCCGCCGGGATGCTGTGCCTTCTCGGGGTGTGTCTCGATGGCCATCCGTCACCTCTTCAGCGGGCGGACCTGCGTGGGCGGGCACTTCACGGGCGGGCGCTCAGGGCTCGTTGGGGTAGTACTGGTTGCCGTAGAAGCCTCCGCCCGCGCCGGGCAGGCCGGCTTCGTAGTAGAACTTGGCCAGCCCGGCGATCTCATTCGGGTAGTAGACAAGCGCGTAGCGCGGGAGGGTTCTGGTGATCTTCGCCATCCTGGTCTCGGTCGCGTGTGCCCAGGACTGGAACGCGGCGACAGATACCACCTGGCCGTAGTCGAACATCGCGCCGTGCCACAGGCCACACAGCTCGGCGCATCGCACGGTGACACCGCCGGTGTGCTCGGTGGTGGTATAGGCGACGTTGTTGACCTGCGGGTTGGCGTCGGCCTTCACGCCGAGCTGGTAGGCCCAGAAGCTGTGGATCACGTCCAGCGACGTGACGTTGAACTGGACGTCCTGGCCGACGGGCAGCACTAGGTCGGTCGTCTCGAACCCGCCATACTGCGGATACCGGTAGGTGAACAGCCATTGCTGGGCAATGACCTGGACCACCAGCGGCCTGCCGCCCGGTTTCCAGATCGGCGAAGGCCCCTCGCCTGCGCCCGCGCCGTTCGTCGAGACCAGCTCGACCGTGCCGAACACGAACAGCGCCAGCACGATAACCGAGGTGACCGCGATCCAGGAGAACTGGACCTTGGTGTTCCCCTCGATGGGCGGGCCGTCCTCCTCGTCCCCGTCCCTCGTCCGCCACGTAACCATGGAATACCCGGAGTAGACGAGCACGGCCAGCATGACCGGGGCGGCCATCACCGACATCACCCTGATGTCGAACTGCTGATTGGCCGCCGAGCTGGACATGTCACCGGGAGGCAGGTGCGGCCCCCACACGAACCAGATGACCAGGTCGGCGGCCAGGGCCAGGGGCAGCCAGATCAGCAAGACCCGCAGCCCGTGGTTCGGCTCGGCCGGGCCTGCCGGGGGACCGGCGGCCTGCTGCGCGGCGGCCATCAGGACACCACGTCCAGGTAGCCTGTCATGAACCCGATCGTGGACATCGCATGGCCGTTGCCGTCCACGCTGGCTAGGCCGCACGGGATGAAACACTGCCAGCGGTAGTCGCCGGGCGCCGGGGTGATGAAGCTGAACGTGGTCGTCGTATGCGCAGTAGAGATCGCGCACGGCCCCTGAGTGCATTCGTTCTTGCCCGTGTACGTCTCCCCGCCGAGCGGGACGTTGATGCCAAGCTCGGGAACGCTGAACGTATGGGCCACGCCGCAGGTGGTGTCCGAATTCACCACCGAGATGCCCTTCCCGTTAACCCCGTCCGCTTCCCCGCTGACCGACATCACATTGCCGACCGTGCCGGACACCCGCCCGTTGAACTGGTTGCGCAGCGGGTCGCACGTGTCGAACTGATATGCGGTCACATTGATCCGCGTGTGCGCAGGCAGCTGCCAGATCGTCGTGTGCACCCATTTGCCGGTCCGCGGGCTTCGCACGAAATAGGAGACCCAGTCCGGGTGATTAGACACGTCGTTGACCGGGTCGGCCATGATCGTCATGTTCACCGGCTGGCCCGTCACGTGGCCAGCGGTGAAGTCCACCGTGGGCGGCTCGGCCAGCAGGATATGGACCACGACGAAGAAAATGCCGCCAACTACCGCGAGGAACGCCACCAGCAGGGTCACCGCGCGGGCGAGCACCGACACCAGCCATCACCTCGCTTCTTCGCATCGTGCGGCTCGTGCGGCTGCGCTGGGCAGCCGACAGTCGCGAGGACTTGCGGCTACGCTCTGGCGGCTCAGGGCAGTTCGTCCAATCGTTCGCGCGAGTAAGGAGCTCTCACCGCCGGGCCTAGTCAAAGGCTGATTCGGTAAAGACATCGCAAAATATGACAAGACTGTCATGTAACGAATCGGACACGGCCGTTTGGCGCGTCACGCTATGGGCGCAAAGTGCAGGCATGCAGCGGACCGCCGCACCGCTGGGCGCCACTGCTCTGTGTCGTGCGCACAACAGCCAGCTGACCGCTTGAGGTGATCCCGACGGAAGCCGCCATGACCGGATCCCGGGCGTTCCACCCCGCCGCCCTCCGTCACCGGGTGCTGATCGTCGATGACGAGGAGAGGATCCGGCTGGTGCTGGCCCGGATCCTGCGTGCCCGCGGCATCGCGGCGGACGCTGTGGCCGACGGCGCGGACGCCGTCACCAGGACCGTGTCCGGGTCCTACGACCTCGTGATCCTGGACCTGCTGATGCCCGGCCAGGACGGGTTCAGCGCGCTGCGGGAGATCATGCGCCAACGGCCTGACCAGGCCGTACTCGTGCTGTCCTGCCTGAGCGACCCGGAGTCGAAGATGGCGAGCCTCGGTCTCGGCGCCGACGACTACGTGCCCAAGCCGTTCCACGTCGGCGAGCTGGTGGCGCGCGTGCAGGCCCGGCTGCGCGCCGCAGCGCGGCCAGGCCCGCCGGTGCTTTGCTGCCGAGGGCTGACGCTCGACCTGCTGCACCGCCAGGCCGACACTGGGGCGGGCCCAGTGGCGCTGACCAGCAGGGAGTTCCAGCTGCTGTGGGAGCTGATGCACCGGCCGGGCGCAGTGGTCTCCAAGGACGACCTGCTGGACCATGTCTGGGGCGGTGCGACGGACTCCGTGTCCAACGTGGTCGATGTGTACGTGCGGCGGCTGCGCTCCCGGCTCGGCCCGGATGTGATCACGACCGTGCGCGGTGAGGGCTACTGTGTCGGCCCAGGCTGAAGGCCACCGCCTCGCGGCGAGGCTGTGGGCCTCGCGCTGGCCTGAGGTCGCCTGGACCGCCTTCGCGATCGGCAACCTGGCCTGGATGATCCTGATGCCGTCGTGGTCCATGCTGCCATATCACTTCACCTGGATCAGCCTGCTGCTGCTCTACGGCCTGGGCTACCGGACCGCCACCCGCGCCCTGACCTGGTGGCTGCTCGTGCCGGTGATGGCCGGGGCCGCGCTGCTGTTCGTGGACGCCAGGATCCGGGCGCTGGCTCCTTACGACGAGCTGATCGAGCTGCCGGTGATGGTGGTGCTGCTGTTCGCGATAACCCGGCACACCAACCGCCGCAAGGCGGCCATGGCCGCGCTGGACGAGGTGTCGCGGCACAACGCCGACCTGCTCGAGCGGCAGCGCGCGTTCGTGCAGAACGCCTCCCATGAGCTGCGCACTCCGATCACGGTCGCACTGGCCCACGCCGAGCTGCTGCCCAGGTCCGTCCCTGACGCCGCCGACCCAGATGCGTCATCGGACGCCTCGATCGTGGTCGACGAACTGGGGCGGCTGCGCAGGCTGGTCGACCGCCTGCTGCTGCTCGCCACGGCCGAGCGGCACGACCTGGCGAGGCCGAGGCCGACGCGGCTGGTGCAGATCGCCGACGATGCGCTGCGCCGCTGGGAGGCGGTCCCGCGGCGCTGGCTGCGTGGCGACCGCGACGAGGTGACCGTGCTCGCCGATCCCGACCGGCTGGCGATCGCTCTCGATGCGGTGCTGGACAACGCCGTCAGGTTCACCCGCGAGGGCGACCCGATCGAGCTGTCCGTGCACGGTCACGGCAGTGAGGCGGCGGTCACTGTCGCCGATTCCGGGCCGGGCATCCCCGACGGCCAGCTGGAGTCGGTGTTCGACCGGTTCGAAGGGGCGGGCCCGCAGCGGGACAGCGCACACAACTTCGGCCTCGGCCTGTCGATCGTGCGCGCGATCGCCGAGGCCCACGGCGGCCGGGTCACCGCCGCGCGGGGCCCGACCGGGGGCGCGGCCGTGACCATCTGGCTGCCGCTAGAGTCCGTGGCCAGCAAAATCCCAGCCGATGAAACCAGTTCGGCCAGCGCCGTACCGCACCCGGTCGGCCCCGGGGTGCCGACCTGAAATCCGGCGGAAGCCGCCGCCTTAGCCGACGGCCTCGGCACCGAATCGGCCGCCGACCCTGCCGTGCCGCCTGGCCGCGACGAGCTAATCGGCTACGGCCCCTGCTGTCCGACGACGGCACTACCTGGCTGGGCACGGCAGCGCTGATCCGGGCACCGGACCCAGACGCCGCACGCGCCATCCTGACCCCAGACCGGTATGCCGGCATCGAGGTGCACAACGGGCAGCTCGGCGGACGGCCGTCATGATCGTCATGCGCACCGCAGACCCCGGGCGGTGGTTAGCCAACCGGCGTGATGATCATCTGTGCCAGGACGTAGCGATCCGGCAGTAGATCATTGGCCTTCAACGCGCTGTGGATCTGCTCGAGGTGGTCCGTCGTGAGCTGGAGAGGTGTTTCATCTGGCTGGTAGCTCCAGCCGACTGGGTAATCCACCCCCGGCTTTGTCGTCATCTCGATATGGCAGCCCAGCAGGTATGTCACCGGTCGCTCAGCGCACCAGTCGACGAGCCGGTCGATCGAGCGGACGAAGCCCGGCCAGTCGAAGACATACAGGCGGCCAGGGTAGATGGTGTCCCCGGTGAACAGGATTCCGGTGTAGCGGTCGTAGTAGGTGACCGCCGCCTCGTGGTGCCCGGGTGTCGCGAGGCAGTCAAGAATGCGGCTTCCAAGATCGACCTGGACCACTGACTCCGGCTGGTCGGCGAAGCCGAAGTACGGCCACGCGGCATCACGTTTCGCGCCGATGACGACGGTATTGGGCCGGTCGGCAAACTGGTCATCAGCCGCGGTGTGGTCGGTGTGGGAGTGTGTATGGAGAACGAGCAGCCCGTAGCCGTCCGGATGCGGGTGGTCGGCTAGCCAGGCGTCGATGATCGAATCGACGGTGCATCGTAGCGGGAAGAACTGCGCGTTCGCGGTGGCACCGGTGTCCAGCAGCAGAGCCCTGTCGCCACCGAAGAGCAGGAACATGAACGGCGCCTCGTAGTGCACCGCCATGTTCTGGCGCAGGATGTAGGTGTGCTCGTCGCAGGCGTGGACCTGGATGTCGGGATCGGTGTTGTACTTGGCGGCTTCTGAGCCGTGAATCCACCCGACGTCGAGGTTCAGGTCCGCGGCACCGTCGGGGAAACCGGGCTGAGCGCTCACCGCCGCCTGCAACGTCAAGCCCGATCGTCGGTCGTGCGGCGCATGCCCCGCTGCACCGCGTCGATCAGATAGGGGCGCAGCCGGGCGGGCGGGACGATCGTGTCGACTGAGCCCACGCTGCGGGCCCGCTCGATGCTGTGCACGTTGTCGAACTCGTCGGCGATCTGGCCCAGCTTCTCCGCGTGGACCGTTGCCCGGACCGAGGCCAGCCTGGCGCGCAGCTGGGCGGCGTCGGCGTCCGAGCCGTCCGCCGCGGCCTGGGCGAGCTCGGCCTGCAGGCCGGTGACCCGGGGGTCGGCGGCGGTGCGCTTGTTGACCTCGGCGGCGAGCACGACAGCGGCGGCGGGCGCGCCGCCGATCACCGAGGCGTAGGAGCCCTCGACGGCGGCGATCTCCATGTTGTCGTTCAGCGCCTCGGAGAACACCACGAACGCGCCGCCGTGGTAGCGGGAGACCACGCAGAACACGATCGGGCCGTCGAAGTTGACGACCGCGCGGCCGATCTCGGCGCCGTATTCGAGCTGCAGGCGGCGCATGGATTCGGGGGAGCCGTCAAAGCCCGACAGGTTGGCGAGCACGACGAGCGGGCGGTTCCCGCTGGCCGCGTTGATCGCCCGTGCCATTTTCTTGGACGAGCGGGGGAACAGCGTCCCCGCGGTCCACTGCGACGGGCCGTCGACCGGGAACTGCCCGCGCCGGGGCAGCGGCCGGGACTCGATTCCGATCAGCGTGACCGGCTGTCCGCCGAGGTGCGCGTCGAGCACCACAACCGACTCCGCGTCGTGCATGTCCGGCCAGCGCTCGAGCGGGGCATGGTCGGCGTCGGCCACGCCGCGCAGCAGCGACCGTATGTCGAACGGCCGCTTGCGGTCACCGTTGACGGCGGGATCGAAGATCTCGCCGAGCATCGTGAAGTCGCAGCCCGGTCCGGCGTGCGGCGACGCGGAGATGTCCCGCTCGGCCGGGTCGGTGGTCGGGGCCGCGCGGGGGAAGCGCTCGCCAGGCGCGACGTAGGTGTGCTCGTAGTGGGCGAGCAGCACGTCGACCGCGCCGGACAGGTCCGGTGCCCAGTACTGAGCCTGGCCGTTCGGGCCCATGATCCGGTCGTAGCCGCCGATGCCGAAGTTGTCGTCCGCGGAAACCCCGCCCGAGTAGTCCAGGGACTGCTTGCCGGTGAGCACCATGGCCGAGTCCGGGGTCATGACCAGAATGCCCTTGGTGTGCATGAGCATCGTGGCCTCGGCGTTCCAGTACGGCTGGGCGCCGACGTTGATGCCGGCGACGATGATGTTGACCTCGCCCCCGTCCTGGGTGAACTCGACCAGGCCGCGCAGCACCCGGGAGATCCAGTCCATGGCCTCGGTGCCGGAATCCATCGCGATCTTCGCGCCCGCAGAGAGCGCGAACCACTCGACCGGGGCGCCCAGGCGCCGGGCCAGGTCCAGCGCGGCGAGCACCCGGCGGCATTCCGGCTCGGCCAGCGCGCCCAGCGCGTGGGTCGGGTCGCCCAGCAGCACCACCCGCCGGATCCCCTCCGGGTACCGCCGCGTGGCCACGGTGACGACCCCGAGCACCAGGTTCGCGGTGTTCGACCCCGGTGCCCGGTCGACCGGCACCGGGGCGCCCGCATCGTCCAGGTCGTACTCGGTGAACGTGCCCGGCGCCCCGTCCCGGTCTGGCGAGCGGATGATCATCGGGATCAGCTCGTACGGGTACACCGCGCCGCGGCGGCGGGCCCGGAGCACCTTCTGGGTGTAGGAGTCCATCTCGCTCAGCGGCCACGTGGGCGGGTCGGTGATGCGCACGGTCAGCCCGGCGCCCGGCGGGCGGGACATCCGCAGCATCAGCTCGTGCGGCTCAGCGTCCGGGGCGGCGGGGTCATCGCTGTCGGCCAGCCGGAACTGCACAATGATCTGCTCCAGGCCCAGCGCGCTTGTGCGCGGGGCGAGGAACCCGACGATCGGGTCGAGGTCGGTGATCGGGACGTCCACCACCGGCCAGATGTAGAGCAGCACCCGGTTCCAGTCCAGCTTGGCCAGGGCCGGGTCAGCGGATCGGGCGGAGCGCAGGCTGTCCAGGCAGGCGTCGAGCGTGCGCTCGATCTGCGGTACGCCCCGGATCCGGCCCTCGGCGTCGCGCAGGATGGTCAGGTCGCGAACGTCGGCCAGGGCGATGAGCCGCTGGTCGACGGGGACATCGCGGCCCTGCATGCGGAACAGGTTCACGTCGGTCGCGGCGGGCAGCCGGGTCAGTTCGAACGCCGACAGCCGCCACAGGCCAAGCCGCTCGGCGACCATCGGGTGCAGACCACGCTGGGTCCGGTCCTCGGCCGCCTCCCCGGTCTCCGGGTCGCCGTAGAACGTGAACCAGGCGGGCTCGTCCACGTCCATGCCCTCGGCCCGGCGCACGGCGACCGCCACCCGCCGCACCGCCGGCGGAATGGCCCCGACCTTGTCGCGGATCCGCGCGGCCCGGGCGCCCGGTCCGCCGCTTTCGTCCTCGGAGGTCTCGGACGTGACGTACAGATCGATGAGCACGGCGGTGTCGGGCGGCAGCAAGTCCACCAGCTCGCGCAGCTCGGTGTCGGCGGTGCTGTCGATGCGCCGGGCCACGGTCGCGATGACCATGTACTTCTGCCCATCGTGGTCGTACTGGGCGGTCAGCACCGGGCGGCCCCCCCGCTCGAACAGCCGGACCTGCTGCAGCGGCCTGATCTGGTAGTACCGCCGGGTCATCACCTCGAGCATGACCGCGTGATGCCGTTCGGCGAACACGCCGAGGATCGGCTCGCCAGAGGCGACGATGGCATCGATCTGCGCGGCCCTGGTCTGGGGGTCAGGGGAGAGCCGGTCGAGTTCCGCCCGTACCTGCTGCCGCGCCCTGGCCCGCTCGCTCGCGATCAGCGGGGCGTTGAAGCAGCGGTACTGGACCTGCCGGGCCAGGTCGCCGATGGCCGGGTGACGTACCTGGGTGGCCGACACGAGCTGCTCGATGACCTGCCCGTAGCCGTCACGGGCGCCCTCGGGCAGCGACTCGGGGTCGCGCAGCCGCCACCGCAGCAGCTCGGACACCACGGGGACGTGCGCCGCCGCCCGGCGGTGCGCGAGGAAAATCTGGTACAGGGCGGGCTCCAGCCCGGGTGACGGCTCGAGGTCGGCGACGCCGTAGTGGGCCAGTGCCCGGCGCAGCCTGGCCCGGAACGACTCGGGCAGGTTCTCGGTGTCGGCGTCCCTGGACCGCAGGTAGGCGTAGAAGTACTCCTGCGGGTTGCGCGCGGCGTCGGCGGCGGCCTCCTCGTCCGGGTCGGCATCGTCGGTCACCACCCGGCGATTGCGGGACAGCGCGCTCAGGTCGGCGAAGATCTGCAGGATCTCGGTCTCCCCGGCGAGCAGCCGGGGGTCGTCGGCGGGCAGGGCGGCCCGCGCTTCCGACAGCCTCCGCAGGAACTGGCTCACCTCGTGCCCGTCGACGTCGAAGCCGAGCACCAGCGAGCGCAGCGCCGTGAGCGCGTCGGCCGCGGCCACGGCCGGGGGCACGTCCACCTGGTCCGCCACGGGAACACCGCCCAGCGCGCTCAGGCTGGCCCGCTGGTCCGGATCCGGCTCGCCTTCGGCGTCCTGGCCCGCATCGGGTTCGATCCTGATCAGCTTGGTGCCGGCCTCGACCTGCGTGTTGACGTCGGCAAGGACCTCGGCGACCCGGCCCGAGGCCGGGGCTTGCAGCGCCGTCTCCAGCTTCATGCTCTCCACGACGGCGACGACGTCGCCCTCCGCAACCTCGTCTCCGGCCTGGACCGGGATCGCGACCACCATGGCGGCCGCCGGGGCGCGGACCAGGCCGGCCTCGCCGCCGGACAGCCGGTGCACCGCGCCGTCGACCTCGATCAGGTAGTCCGTTCCCTGGGCGACCGACAGCACGCTGAAGGGCTGGCCGCCCACCCGCAGCAGCCGCTCGAACCGGCCGGGGCGGTCGACGTCCACGTCCACCGTCACCCCGTCGAGTTCGACGCGATACCGGGCGGCGCGGGACCGGGACACCCGCAGCCGGTAGCCGTCCCGGCCGACCCGGACGTCGGCCTGGTGCCAGGTCTCGGAACTGACCTCGGGGCGCCCGCGCTCGGCGGACGCGAATAGCCGACGCTCCTGCCGCCGCTCGTGTGCGTCGTAGGCCTCCACGGCGGTGGCCAGCAGCGCCACGTCGAGCCTGCGAGGCGGCGTGTAGCCATCGGCCATCATCGTGTCCAGCCAGGTCGTGTCCACCTCGCCGCGGACGAAGGCCGGCCGGTCGAGCAGGTCGAGCAGGAAGGCCTTGTTCGTCGTGCCGCCGCGGATCACCGTCGCCGTCTGCCTGAGCGCGCGCGACAGGCGGGCTCGCGCCTCGCCGCGGTCCCGGCCCCAGGCGATCACCTTGGCGATCATGGAGTCGAACTGCGGCGGGATGACGTCTCCGGCCGCCACTCCGGTGTCGACGCGGATGCCCGGTCCCGAGGGCAGGGCCAGGTGCTCGATCTCGCCCGGCGCGGGCGCGAAGCCGCGGTCCGGGTCCTCGGCGGTGAGCCGGGCCTCGATGGCGTGGCCGCTGACCGGCGGCGGCCCCGCCGCGACGTCCGACAGCAGGCCGCCCGCGGCGATGTGCAGTTGCAGCTTGACGATGTCGATGCCGGTGGTCGCCTCGGTGACCGGGTGCTCGACCTGCAGCCGGGTGTTGACCTCGAGGAACGAGAGCAGCTGTTCGGTAGGCTCGTAGAGGAACTCCACGGTCCCGGCGTTGACGTAGCCGGCGGCCCGGGCCAGCTCGGCCGCCTTGGCCCTGAGCAGCTGCTCGCGGGTTGGATCCAGCGCCGTTGACGCCGATTCCTCGATCACCTTCTGATTCCGCCGCTGCACGCTGCAGTCCCGGACGCCCAGCGTCCACACGGTACCGCCGGCATCGGCGACGACCTGCACCTCGACGTGCCGGCCGCCACGGATCGCCCGCTCGAGGAACACCGTGGCGTCCCCGGCCGTCCGCGCCGCCTCCGAGCTCGCGCGCTCGAAGGCCTCATCGAGCTGCTCGGGGGAGTCGACCAGCCGGATACCGCGCCCCCCGCCGCCGGCGGTGGCCTTCACCATCAGCGGGTAGCCGATCTTCTCGGCCTGAGCCCGGGCCTGCTCCAGGTCGGCTACGGGGCCGCCGCTCCACGGCGCGAGCGGCACGCCGACCTGCTCGGCCAGCCGCTTTGATTCGATCTTGTCGCCGAGCCTGCGCATGACCTCGGCGGACGGGCCGATAAAGGTGATCCCCAGCCGGTCACACAGCTCGGCGAACTCGGCCTTCTCGGAGACGAACCCCCAGCCCGGCCACACCGCATCGGCCCGGCATTCCCGCAGCGCGCGCTCCAGCTCGGCATAGTCGAGATAGGGGCTGGACCCGAACGCGGCATCGGCGTCCGCCGGGCCGATCAGCACCGCCTCGTCGGCCTCGCGGACGAACATCGCGTGCCGGTCGGCGGCGGTGTACACGGCGATGAGCCGCAGCGGCGGGCGGCCCTCGGCGTTCCACTCCCGGACCGCGTTGATCAGCCGCATGGCCGGTTCGCCCCGGTTGACGATCGCGACGCGCTGGAAGCTCGCTGCCGACACGTTGCCCATCCTCTCGACATTGAGGCAGCGCCGGCCGGGGCGCAACCCCGCTGTGCGCCGTCGTCCTGCACCACCTCGCCGCGGGCGCCCATGATAAGGCCTTTTGCCCTTCCGCAACCCGAATGCCCGCCTGCAACGCATCCGGCGGCCGTGATGAGATGGGCTGATGAAGGTTCGGATCGGCATCTCGCTGGGGTCTGCTGGAACCCCCGCCGAGTTCACTGCAGCGGTTGACCGCCTTGAACGCGACGGCGTCGACTCGCTCTGGCTGCCAGAGATGGTCTACGGGCCGCTGGTGGATCCGTTCATCGGGATGGCGCACGCCCTGTCCCGGACGGAGCGGCTGAAGGTTGGCACCGGAGTGTCGGTACTGCCGGGCCGCAACCCGGTGCTGGTGGCCAAGCAACTCGCGTCGCTGGCCGGGCTGGCGCCCCGGCGGGTGCTGCCGGTCTTCGGCCTGCGGCCGGCCCGGCGAGCGGAGCGGGCCCTGTTTCCCGTGCCCGGTCCCCGCGACGAGGTCTTCGATGAGTCACTGCAGCTGCTACGGCTGCTGCTGAGCCAGGACAGGGTGTCCTTCAGCGGCAGGTTCTTCACCGTAGACGGAGCGAGCGTGGGCCCGCTGCCGGCCAAGCCGCTGGACATCTGGCTCGGCGGCTCCGCGCCGGGAGCGCTGCGCCGGGTCGGCAGGTTCGCCGACGGCTGGCTGGCCAGCTTCATCACGCCCGCCGAGGCAGCGGCCGGGCGCGCCGCGATCAAAGAGGCGGCCGCCGAGGCGGGCCGCGAGGTCGAGGAAGATCACTACGGGATCAGCCTGGCGGTCGCGACCGAGGGCATACCGGACGCCTTGATCGCCGCGGCGCGGGAACGGAGGCCGGACGCCGACCCGGCCAGCCTGGTGGCGGTGAGCTGGCCCGACGCGCGGCGGATGATCGGCGAGCACGTCGAGGCCGGCCTCACCAAGTTCGTGATCAGGCCCGCCGACCCGCGAAGCGCGTTCGGCGCGTTCCTGGACCGGTTCGCCGCCGAGATGATGCCGCTGCAGACCTGACACGCGGCAAAGCGGCCGATGGATGTACCGTTCGGCGGCCAAGAAGCCGCCCTTTCGTACATCCATGAAGATCATCCGTGCGCGCTGCGGCGTTGACGCCGCTGTGGACCTCCGATCGTCACGTTCAGTAGTTGCAATTTTACGCACCGTCGGCACGTCGCGCCGCGATGGGGACACGTTTCTGGTACACCTCGCTGACGTGACGATCCGTTTCCCGATCCGGACGGCCGCCGTGCTGGCCGCCACCGCGCTGGCTGTCGCGTCAGCGAACACCAGCCTCGCGACGTCGCGAAGCAGCGTCCCCGCGACGTCGCCTACCTATCAGGCGCTGCGCCAGGACGTCATCATCAACGCGGATATCTGGGCTGCGAAGCCCGAGATGATGGCCGCCGGCCTGGGATTCACCAACATCATCGGCGTGCCGAACCTCAGCACCAGCAACGTGCCGCTGAGCAAGACGCTTGCGGTGCTGGCCGGCGGTACGTGGAACCACGTGCACTGCACGAGCGGGCAGACGCCGCCGCTGTCCAGCTACACCTCGGCAGTGACGCCCAGTTCGGTGCGGACGACCTACGGCGAGAACGTGTACTACTCTGACGGGCTGCCGGTGGAGTTCAGCTGGCCGCTGCTGCCGAGCACCCTGGACGCTGACGACTTCAAGGTCACCCTCAGTAACGGGACGTCCGTCACCCCGCAGGTCACCTCGATCTGGCCGAACTACCTGTACAACGAGCGCTCCGTGGCGGTCCTGTTCGGGCACTTCGGCAACCGAATCCCGCCTAACCAGCCCGGCGCGATCTACCCGACCTCGGTGCAGGTCGTCCAAGGTTCGTCAACGCTCGAACTGGTCGGGCCCGGTCGGCGGATCGTCAGCGCGGTCGGGATGTCGGTCAAGTCGCCGGGCTCGCCGTACACCGAGCCCGGCATGCCCCCAGCCGACCGGGGCGGACCCACCCTGGTGGCCGCGAAGCTCAGCAAGATGTCGGCCGTAGGCAATACCGCGCCGAAGATCTTCCCGCAGAACCTGCCCAACGACGGGATCAGCCTGTATGGCAAGCAGGCGAAGTTCCGGCTGCGGATGTACACCTCGGGCGGCATGACGCCCAACGGCGTCACCCCGCTGCTGCCGACCGGGTACGGCAAGTACTTCCGGGTGATCGCGGTCACTGCATCGGGCAAGAAGGTCGCGCTCACTAAGGCAGGCAAGACGTACTACGTCGACGGGCAGCCGCTCCGGGTCGTCGGGCTGGCCGATCTCGGCGTGAAGCAGGCCAGGTATGACGCCTGTTATACGGAACTACGGAACAACTACATCGACATCATCCTGGACGGCAGCATCGCCGCGGCCCGGCGGATAACCACCGTGCAGATCCCGTCAACGGGCCGCTACAAGCCCCTGTACAACCCGGGCGGCCCCGGCAACGACCCCGCGCCCGGGGTGCTCTACAGCGCGCCGAGCCCGCCGATCTCAGAGCCGGTCATCGACGCCCTCAACAACCCGATGACCGTCACCTACGTGCGCTGTCCGCACCACTCGGTCAGTCTTTGCGGCCACTGATGGCCAGGCTGGGCTAACCCGGGCCGGTCGCGCCAGCTAGCTCGGTTAGCCGGCGTTCGAGGAAGCGCCGTTCGGCGCCGTCATCGGTGAGCTGTCTCGCACGCCGATAGGCGGCACGCGCCTCGTCGGTGCGCCCGAGACGTCGCAGGAGCTCGCCCCTGGTCGAATGCAGGTAGCGGAAGTCGTCGAGACCGAGCTGGTCGACTATGCGCAGGCCGGCCTCGGGGCCTTCGGTCTCGGCGACGGCGATGGCGCGGTTGAGCTCCACGACGGATGAGCCGGTCAGGCGGCCGAGCTCGCCGTACAGCGCGGCGATCTGCGCCCAGTCGCACGGCATCTCGGCGTGCAGCGAGGCGATCGCGGCCTGCAGCACATACGGTCCGCGGCCGCCCAGTGCCAGCGCGCGGTCGAGCTCGGCGCGTCCAGCGGCGATCTGCTCGGTGTTCCACCGGGACCGGTCCTGATCGCCGAGCAGCACGAGCTCGCCGTCGCCAAACCGCGCCTCGCGACGCGAGTCGTGCAAGAGCATCATCGCCAGCAGCCCGTGAACCTCGGGCTCGTCCGGGAGCAGTTCGGCCAGCGCGCGCCCCAGCCAGATTCCCTCCGCCGCCAGCTCGTCGCGGCCGCCGTAGCCCTCGTTGAAGATCAGGTAGACGACCGCGAGAACGGCATCGAGACGCTCGCAGAGCAGATGAGCCGGTGGCACGCGAAACGGGATCCTGGCGGCTTTGATCTTCCGCTTGGCGCGCACCAGCCGCTGCGCCATCGTGCCCTCCGGCACCAGGAAGGCACGGGCGATCTCGTCGGTGCTGAGCCCGCCGAGGGTGCGCAGCGTAAGCGCAACCTGCGCCTCGACAGCGAGCGCCGGGTGGCAGCAGGTGAAGATGAGCTCCAGGCGCTCGTCCGGAAACGTCGTGGCCTGCATCGGCACCTCTGCGCTGTTGCCCGCGACCAGCAAGGCGTACTTGGTCGTGAGGGTCCGCTCGCGTCGGATGCGATCCGTCGCCCGGTTCCGGGCCGTCCTCATCAGCCAGGCGTGCGGGTTACTGGGGACGCCGTCGCGTGGCCACCGGTCGGCTGCCATCGCGAACGCCTCCTGCGCGGCTTCCTCGGCGAGGTCAAAGTCGCCGAGGAAGCCGATGAGGGTGGCCAGAACGCGGCCCCATTCCTCGCGGAAGACCCGTTCGAGCGCCGCTACCAATACACCTCCGAGGGGCGGATCTCGACGGCGCCGCCATAGCGTGCCGCAGGGACGCGGGAGGCCACCTCGATGGCCGCGTCGAGGTCGTCGGCCTCGAGGATGAAGAACCCGCCGACGGCCTCCTTCATCCCGACGAACGGGCCGTCCGTCGTCAGGGTCTTGCCGCCCTCGACCCGCACGGTCGTCGCGTTCTCGGCCAGGCCCATCGGCGGCCCGGAGGTGACGCCCGGCGTCTCATTGACCCCCTGGTAGTCGGCGTAGACCTGCTTCTGCTCGTCCTCGGGCAGCGCGGCCTGCCGCTCCAGCGCGTCGCCTTGATAGATCAGCATGACGTACTTCATCGCTTCCTCCTCGTCGCTACCAGCGGATAGTCACGCACTAAGACGAACGACGAGCCAGGAAATCGACAGCTTGACACCCGAAATCTTGACCTACCCGTACCGGGGCTTGCCGAGACGCAGGCACCGGGGCACGCCGGTCAGTTCTTGCGGCCGGTGATGGCCAGGCTCGCCCCGATGCCGATCATTGCCAGGACGCCGGTGCCGCCGATCAGCTCGAGCCGCCGCGGGGAGCGGGCCAGCCAGGCGCGGGCGGTGCCCGCCACGAGCGCCCAGGTGCCGTCCGAGATCACCGCGATGCCGATGAAGATCGCCCCGAGCAGCATCATCTGCAGCGGCACGTGGCCCGCCGCGCGGTCCACGAACTCCGGGAGCACCGCTGCGAAGAACACGATCACCTTGGGGTTGGTCACGCCGACGAGGACACCGTCGCGCAGGACCCGCAGCGGCGTCTTCCGCTCTACCGTGGCACCGAGCGCCTCGGTCAGCGACCGGCGGTGCCGCACCGCCTGCACACCCAGGTAAATCAGGTACGCCGCGCCCGCCAGCTTGATCACGGTGAAGACGGCCACGGACCGCTCGACCAGCGCCCCGATCCCGAACGCGACGGCGGCCACCTGCACGTACACGCCGATCTGGCCGCCCACGGCGGTGCAGACCCCCGCTGCCCGGCCGAGCTGCAACGACCGGCTGACCACGAACAGCACGTTCGGGCCGGGCACGATGATCAGGGCGAAGGACAGAAGGGCGAACGCCAGCAGATGCTCGGTCGGAAGCATGTCCCGAGCGTATCCAACGGGCCGTCGGCGAGAAATCGGATTATTCTGCCGCTGCCTTCGCGCCGACGACCACGGTGGTCATCCGGCGCGTCCCCGGCAGGGGCACCCGAGTAACGTCCGGATGGTGCGATCTGGCGATGAAGCCCCACCTGAACCAGTGATCATCGATGGCTGGATGCAGGGCCAGACCGGGCAGATGATCGCGCGGATGTGGCGCGGATGGGCGTCACGCCACGAAAATGCAGAAGGGGTGCCCGGCAAGGTCGGCGAAGACGTAGAGCGGTTCCTCGGGGTCGTCGGTCCGGTCGAAGAGGACCTCGGCGCCGAGAGCCTCCGCCCGGTGGCGCTGCCTCTCTAGTTCAGCCACGCTCGGGACGGTGAAGTCGACGTGCAGCTGCATCGGAATCTCGTGCGAGGGCCACGTTGTGTGCGTCAGGGAATCGACGTGCTGGAAGGCCAGTTTGCGCGCTCCGGCGGAGTCCACGAGCACCAGCCAGTCCGCGTCATCGGGCGTGCCGTCGGCGGGTGGCTCGTCGCCCGGGCGGTACTGGAGCCCGAGCAGCTCACGGTAGAACTCTGCTAGCTCACGGACGTTCGTGGTGTCGAGAACGGTATGCAGCAGCTGGGGATACTCCGCCATGCACCTTCCCTGGAGTGTGACGTCACGGTCCAGGCAAGCCTAGGAGACCGACAGCCAACGCCATAAGCCGGCGGGTCAGACCGGAAACGTGACTCCGGTCAGCTCTTCGGAGAGTGTCCACAGGCGGCGCTGGATGGCTGTGTCGCGGGATTGCCTGCTCGAGCTGACCAGCTTCGGGTAGCCCCTGGTCCCGAAGAGTCGGCCCGGGCCGTAGTACTGGCCGCCGAGCACGCCGGGGTCGGTCGCGGCGCGCAGCGAGGCCAGTGCGCCCATCGCCGCCGTCTGGCTGAACAGCGGCGCGGCAAGGGCGGCGACCGCGGGCGAGTTGCGCATCAGCTCGGTATCGGAGAAGCCCGGGTGGGCGGCGACCGCGATGGTGGTGCCCATGCCGGACAGCCGGCGTTGCAGCTCATAGGTGAACATCAGGTTCGCCAGCTTGGACTGGCCGTACGCGGCCACCCGGCTGTAGGACCGCTCCCACTGCGGGTCGCCGAAATTGATCCGGGCCCGGATGCGGTGCCCGATGCTGCTCACCGTCACCACGCGTGAGCCCGGCACCGGCAGCATCCGCTCGAGCAGCAGCCCGGTGAGGGCGAAGTGCCCCAGGTGGTTGGTACCGAACTGCAGCTCGAACCCGTCACGGGTGGTCTGCTTCGGCGGGTACATAACCCCGGCGTTGTTGATCAGCAAGTCGATCCGCGGATGCGTGGCCCGCAGCTCGTCCGCCGCGGCGCGGATGGAATCTAGCGAAGCCAGGTCGAGGGGCTGGACCATGACGTTCGCGCCAGGGTCGGTCCCGGCGATGCGGGCGGCGGCGCGCTTGCCCTTCTCGGTGTCCCGCACGGCCAGCACCACCGAAGCACCGCGCACGGCGAGAAGCTGTGCGGTCTCGAACCCGAGGCCGGTGTTCGCGCCGGTGACCACGGCTAGGCGGCCCTGCTGGCCGGGCAGGTCGTCGCCCGTCCATTTCGCATTCATGATTCCTCCGAATTACAGACCCGCGGTCTCTTGTTTCCCAACCTAAGAGACCGGGGGTCTGATGTCAAGGGACCGGTGGTCTGTAATATGAGGGGATGACGTTCCAGCGCGCGCGCAGCGAGGAGCAGCGGGAGATCCGGCGCCGGGGGATCCTGGACACCGCGGCCGCGATGCTCGATGCCATGCCGGTCAGTGAGGTCACCCTCAACGAACTCAGCCGCCGCGTCGGCCTGGCCAAATCGAACGTGCTTCGCTACTTCGAATCCCGTGAGGCGATCCTGCTGGAACTGCTCGATCGCGCCGCGAAGCAGTGGCTGGGTGAACTGTCCAAGCAGCTGGCCGCAGAGATCGACCCGCGGGGCACGGCCCGGGAGCGCAGCGACCAGTTCGCCGCCGCCCTCGCGCGGTCCGTCGCGCCGCAGCGAGTGCTGTGTGACCTGCTCAGCGCTCAGGCCAGTGTCCTGGAACACAACGTCTCCGTCGAGGTGGTTGGCCGCTACAAGCGGGCGACGCTCGGCAACCTCGCCGCCCTGACCGAGCTGGCCCGCCGCCATCTGCCCGAACTCGGCGACGACGGCGCATGGCGGGTCTCCGCCCTGACCCAGGTGGTCATTGGCGCGCTCTGGAGCTACACCCAGCCGTCCGCCAGCGTGCTGGCCGCCTACGAAGCCGACCCCTCCCTGGCGGCGCTGCACCTGGACTTCACCGCCGCGCTGGAGGAGGCGCTCGCCACTCTCATCGCCGGAACCCTCTCCCGGACTGGTGCAGTACCTGACGTCAGGCCGTGACCGGTCTACCCGGCGCTGAGGATCTGCTCCCGCAGGATGTCCGCGTGCCCGCAGTGCTGCGCGAACTCGCGCAGGGCGTGCAGGTAGATCCAGCGCAGCGGCAGCGGGCCGAAGCGGTGCCCGTGCACCACGTCGTCCAGGCCGAGGCCGACCGTGGCCCGGCGGGACGCCGCGCACGCGTCGTCGTGGGCGCTGCGGACCGACTCGATCGTGTCCTGCTCGCCGAGGATGAACGCGTCGGCCGCGCGAGCCGGCAGGCCCATCTCCTGGCGCGGCCGTCCGGTGATGGCCTCCCCGAACCACACCCTTTCCGCGAAGGCCGCGTGCTTGACGAGGCCCAGCAGGGTCGTCAGCGACGGGACGAGGCGGCGCCGGGCCTGCTCCTCGGTGAGGTCATTCAGGCTGGCGCTCAGCGCCGCCCGGTGCTCGTCGAGGAACGTCTCCAGCTGTTCTTTCAGCGGTTCCGCGGTCACGTCGAACGACGTCCGCCGTTGTTGCATAGCCACGACGGGAGTATGACCCATGGTCGTCGGCGTCTCGCCCGCGGCTGAGCAACTCGGGGACCGGCCGCCTGCCCAGACGTAGGAATGGCCGCTGGTCTCGAAGGCCCGGCCGAAGGAGCGCACCCGGTCCGGGCGGGTGACGACCAGCACGGCGAGGATGACCAGCCCGGCGATGAGGAGGCCGAGCGCGATCCACAGCGAGTAGACCCCGGCGATCACGAACGCCAGTGGCACGGCCGCGCCCGCGGTCGCGGCAGCCGACGCCGGTGCCGCCGAAACGGCAAAGACCAGCGCCAGCAGCGCCAGTGACTGGGCGATCGCGTCGGCGCTGCCGAGCACGCCGTGGCGCAGTTCGCCTATAGACCTGGATGACGGGCTGTTCGCCATGGCCCGTGGTCCTTCCTCGGTCAGTCGTCGACCAAAGCGAGCACCCGCGCGGGACCGCCGTTCGCGCCGCTCACCTTCAGCGGCGCTACGATGATGCGGCAGCGGGCGGGCAGCTGGTCCATGGCGGCGAGGTTCTCGAGGATGATCGCGCCGCCGGCCAGCCAGACGTGGTGCAGTTCGTAGTCGACGCTGTCGACCGGGTCGGCCGAGGGGCCGTCGAAGCCGACGCCGGAGACCCCGGCCTGGACAAGCGCGGCAGCGGCAGCGGCGTCCGGATAGCACCAGCCGCTCCAGTAGGCGTCGGTGCCCCAGTTCGCCGCGTTGCCCGAGCGGAGCAGGACGATGTCGTTTGGCCGCACCTCGGGGAGGAAACGGCCGAGCGCATCAAGACCGACCGGGCCGGGCTGGTGCGTGGTCAGGTCAATCGTCAGCGCCTCGGTCACCAGGCGGTCCAGCGCGATGTCGTCGAGGGTGGCTCCGCCAGCGATCTGGTGAGCGGGCGCGTCAACGTGGGTGCCGGTGTGATTGACGAAGGTGTACTGCGACATCGCGTAGCCGTCGGTGGCTACCTCGGCGAGATCGCGGAAGCTCGGCGGGGCGATGCCCTCCATCACCGGCATGCCGTTGGTCATGCTCTGGGTGAGGTCGACGACCCTCATCGCGTGGCCGCTAAGGTGCCTGTGGTCTTCGCCGCCGGGCTGCCACCCGGGTAGAACACGCCGAGGACGACCAGAGTGCGCTGCCCGGTGTTCTCCAGGCAGTGCGGCAGGCCGCGCGGCAGGTGCACGCTGGCGCCGGCCGCGAGCGCCCGGTCGCTGCCTCCAGCGTGCGCCACGCCCTCGCCGTCGAGGACGAGCACGACCTCGTCGTAGGGGTGGCTGTGCTCGGGCGCCCGGCCCCGCGGGATCTCACCGACGAACTGCGTCGCCGCCTCGCAGCCGCGGCCCGGCCCCAGCAGCACGCGGAACCTGCGGTCCCCGGTCCGCTCCACCTCGCACCCGGCGAGCTCGGACAGCCGCGGTTGCTCCCCGGTGGCCGTCCCGCCCGTCCCGGCCCTGGTGGTCGCGGTGGCCGGGGGAGGGGCAGGCAGCGCGACGGCGTCGAGCAGGATGTCCTCCTCGGCGCCGAGCCGGTACTCGGCGCCGGGCGGTATCCGGCACCCGGTGCCCGCGCCCACCACCGCGCCGCGCAGCGTGCCCACGTCCAGCCGCCCCGTTCCGGCGATCACGAACCACAGCTCGCCCCCGGGCCCGGCCAGCCCGCGCAGCGGCGACCCCGGTGCCAGGGTGATCTGCCGCCGGACCAGCCCGGCCGGGGCGGAACCCATCGTCAGGTGCCCGACGGGGACAGCGAGCCGGCCGTCTGCTCGGCCACCAGCGACGCGAGGGTCTCGTTGAAGCGGTCGATCTCGTCCAGGGTGTTGTAGTGCGCGAGGCCGATGCGCAGCGCCTCGCCCCAGTCGACCCGCTCGTACAGCCCGGGCGCGTAGTAGTTGTCGGCGCTCCACACGCCGAAGCCGCGGTCCGCCAGCGACACCGACAGCTCGGCCGACGAGACTCCGGGGAAGTTGATCAGGAACGTCGGCACCCGGCCGTCCATCGTGGGCAGCCCGTACAGCCGCGCCCCCTCGGGCAGCCCGGCCAGCAGCCGCTCGCCAAGCTGGCGTTCCCAGGCGGCGAGCCCGGCGACGCCCCCGATGCTGTCGATGTAGGCCAGCGTCGCGACGAGCCCGGCGAGCAGCTCGTACTGCATGGTGCCGGTCTCGAACCGGTGCCCGACCGGCTGCATTGGCGCCGGCCGCGCCTTGTAGGGCCGCCACGACTCGAGCACGTCGCGCCGGCCGTACGCGATGCCCAGGTGCGGGCCGCAGAACTTGTACGCCGAGCACAGCAGCACGTCGGCGTCGATGGCCCGGACGTCGATCGTTTCGTGCGGCGCGTACTGCACCGCATCGATCCAGGACAGCGCGCCCGCCCGGTGCGCCAGGTCCGACACGGCCTTGGCGTTGACCGTGGTGCCCACCGCGTTCGACGCCAGCGGGAACGACACCACCCGGGTGCGCGGCCCGAGCTGGCGCTCCAGGTCGGACAGGTCCAGGGTGGTGTCCGCGTTCACGTCGACGCTCCGGACGGTCAGCCCGAGATCGTCGGCCAGATCCAGCCACGGGGCGATGTTGGCGTCGTGGTCCAGCCGGGTCACCAGGATCTCGTCGCCGCGCTGCAGGTTGCGGCCGAGCGTGCGGGTCAGCACGAAGTTGAGTGAGGTCATGCTGCCGCCGAAAACGAGCTCGTCGCCGTCGCAGCCCAGAAAGCGCGCCGTGACCTCGCGTGCGTTGTCGACCAGGGCTGCGATGCGCCGGCTGGTCGCGTAGGGGAAGCCGATGTTGCCGCTGGCCTCGCGGTAGTAGCGGGCGATGGCGGTGGCGATCTCGTCGGGGGTCTGGGTGCCGCCGGGGGCGTCCAGAAACACGAAGTCGTCGTCACGCAGCGATGAGAACCTTGCCCGAACTGATGCGATGTCGAACGACGTCACCCGTTCTCCCCTCTCGATGTGTTTACTGGCTGCTGGTGGTCAGCGGCAGCCTCGTTTTCAGCCCCGGGCCTGCGGTCCATGGCGAGCCGATGGTCATGCGCGGGCCGACGTTCCAGGCGTTGGACACGCACAGCAGGACCACCGCCACCGCGGCGGCGAGCAGCACCACCGGCACGCCGGCCCACAGGGTCTCGTTCGTGAACGTCCGCAGCCAGCCGAGCGGCGGCTGGAACGGGCCGCCGGGCATCAGCGCGAACGTGCCCGCGATCATCTGCACGACGACCACGTAGTCCAGCCGCGAGGCGGGATACAGCGCGAGCAACGCGATGATCATGGTGTCGTACCAGGGCAGCTGGTAGTACCAGATCAGCAGCCAGGGGATGGCGATCGCCAGAGCCGGCTGGATGGCGGCCAGGTCGGGGACGGCGTCGGGCAGCCGCCACAGCATCAGCAGCGCGAACGCCACGAACGCGAGCACCACGACCAGGTCGGGGCCTGGCGGCAGGGAATGCCGGTACGCCGTGTCGAAGAGCTGGTAGAAGTTGTCGGCGGTGACCTTGCCCCGCCGCCACGCCAGCGTGTTCAGCAGCGGCTTGCCCGCCCACAGGTAGAGCGGCGCGAATGCCACCGCGAAGCCCGCGGCCGCCGCGAGCAGCGCCCGGGGCCGCCGCAGCAGCGCCCAGCCCAGGGCGGCGGCGAGCAGCAGGTAGGTGAGCATGAAGTCCACGCCGACCCCGACCAGCACGCCCGCGGCCGCGGCGGCGAGCGGCGTCGGCCCGGCCGCCGCCGACCCCGGTTCAGCGCCGGGCCGACGGGGCCGCACCAGGATCAGGCCGAAGAAGCAGGCCGCCGCGGCGAACACGTCCAGGTGCCCGGCAGCGACCAGTCCCCAGAGCACCAGCGGGTTGACCGACCAGAGCAGGTGCGCCCGGGCCCTCCGGGCCGGGTCGGAGCGCAGCATCCGGTCCAGGGCGAGCACGACGCCGAGGAAGACGATCGCGTTCCACAGCTTGAGCCAGAAGACGATCCGCGCCGCCGAGACTCCCCCGAGCGAGGCGGCGGCGTGCTGCTCCACAGTGGCCAGCGGGCCGTAAAGGGAGCCGTGGTGTCGCCAGAGCTGGTAGGCCAGCCGGCCGATGGGATCCCCGGTCGCTTGCAGCTGGTTCGGGGTCATCACGTACGGGTTGTGGCCGAGCACGGCGATCCGGCCGAACGTGGCGTAGTTGACGGTGTCCGTCGACCCGGCCGGGGGGAGCATCGCGAAGATCGCGACCGCGATGATCGCGGTGGCGATCAGCAGCCAGGCCGGAATGCGTGCCCCGCGGGACACGGCGAGCAGCCCGGCGACCACGCCACCGCCGCCCAGGACCGCCGCTGCCCACAGCGCCGCGTACACCGCCGCCACCGGAAGGTGCCGGGCGATCTCCAGCGGCGGCCACCCGGGCGGCCAGGGCATGACCGGCACCGCCGGGCTGCTGTGCGAGACCGAGGCGACCATCATGATCAGGATCGAGCTGCCGATGAGGATCGCAGATACCCAGGCGAGGGGACGGGCCAGGCTGGCCCTCGGTGGCGTTGCGGGCTGCTCTGGGCGCGACGAGCCGGTGCCGGTGGCAGCGGCGGTTGCGGAACTCACGTTGCCTGCTCGTCACTTTCCGGTCTGAGTGCCGTTATGGCGGAACTACGCCAGGTCCGCTGGCTCTTGCCCGATCAAGGATGACTGGCAACACAGTACCCGAATAGTGGCCGCTGGCCAGGTTTTACCGGCCCGGTTATGCCCCCTGCCGGGCCAGCCGGGGCGTTAACCGGTCCGGGGCGGCGGCACGTTCCAGCGCAGGCTCATCGGGCGTGCCGGCCGGGAGTCGCTGAGCGATGCCCCAGCCCCGGGACAGGCACAGCCAGACGAGCGCGACCAGGGCGAGGAACAGGACAGCCGGCATCAGACGGAACGCGACGAGGTAGTCGAGTCTGGCAAGCCAGTGCGGGTGGAGCGTGCCTGTGGTGCCCGGCATCAGCGCCACCGTTCCCGCGGTCAGCTGCCCGGTCACCACCCAGTCGAGCCGGGAGGCTGGGTAGATGGCGAGCGCGCCGACGGCCATCGTGTCGTACCAGGGCAGCTGGTAGTACCAGATGAACAGCCAGGCGAGGCTGATAGCCAGGGCCGGCATGATCGCGGGCATGCCCGGCACCGCGTCAGGCAGCCGCCACAGCAGCAGCATCGCCAGGGCCACGAACGCGATCCCGATGAGCAGCGAGACGCCGTGCGGCAGCGTGTGCCGGTACGTTGCCGAGATCAGCTGGTAGAAGGTGTCGGCGCCGACCTTGCCCTGGCGCTTGGCCAGCGAGCGGAAGATGGCCGTGCCGATCAGCGCGTAGGCAGGCAGCAGCGTGGCGCAGATCCCGGCGAGGGCCGCGGCCAGCCCTGCGGCCGACCGGCGCAGCGCCCAGGCCAGCGCGAGGCCGAGCAGCAGGTACGTGAGCATGAAATCGGCGGCCACCCCGATCAGCATCCCGGCGGCCAGCGCGGCGGCCGGGCGGATAGCAGGCCCCCGGGCGCGCAGCGCGGTCAGCCCCAGCAGGGCCGCCCCGGCCGCCAGCACGTCGAGGTGGCCGCCCGCGACCAGCCCCCACAGCATCAGCGGGTTCACCGACCAGATCAGGTGTGCCCGGGCCCGGCGGGCCGGGTCGGCGCGCAGCAGCCGGTCCAGGCCCAGCATCACGCCGGTGAACGCGATCGCGTTCCAGAGCTTGAGCCATGCAGCGACGCGGACCGCGGAGGTGCCGCCGAGCTTGGCGGCCGCCCACTGCTCGGCGGTCGCCAGCGGGCCGTACAGCGACGGGTGCCTGCGCCAGATCAGGTGTGCCAACTGGCCGATGGGGTCGCCGGTGTGCTTGAGCTGCTCCGGCGTCATCACATACGGGTTGTGGCCGAGCAGGGCCATCCGCCCGTAGGTGGCGTAGCTCACGGTGTCGGTGGACCCCGCCGGGGGAAGCACGGTCAGCGCCGCGATGGCGACGAGCGCGGCCCCGATCAGCAGCCAGGCCGGGTACCGCGCCCCGCGGGACACGGCGACGAGACCGGCTATCACGCCGCCGCCGCCCAGGATGGCCGCTGCCCATAGCCCGAGCGTCACCAGCGCGTCCGGCAGCCGTACCGGAAGCTCCACCGGCAGCGGGCCGGCCGGGCGCGGAATGAGCGGGACCGACGCGCTGTATCTGGCCGCCGACGTCACGATCATGATCAGAATCGAGCTGCCGATCCCGGCCGCGGCGAGCCAGCCGAGGGATACCAGGCCGGGACGCGTCCCGGCTGGTTGATGACCTCCCCCGACAGCGGACATCAGTCGGTGCGGTACCCAGCCGGACGGCGTCCGAACCTAGGCCGGGCACGCCGGGGGCGGACAGGTTGGCCGGTCAGCCAGGCCGCCGCCGGAAGCTGTCGAGCAGGCTTTCGAGCATCTCGATCTGGCGCTGCGGCGTCACCCGCCCCGGGTACAGCACGCGCTCGGCGCTGAGGCCGTCGATGAGCACGACCAGCTGGTGCGTGGCGAGGCCGATGTCCACGGAGCCGGCGAGCTCGCCGCGGTCGCCTGCCTCTTGCAGGTGCCGCCGCAGCCGGGCGCACAGGTGGTCGAACTCGGTGTGCTGCAGCTCCCTGAGCTCGGCCGTGCCCAGGGCCCGTCCCCAGAAGCTGATCTCGATCTGCGCCTCGAGGTCGCGCCCCTCGTCCAGAGGAAGCGCCTCGAGCATGACCACCTCGAGCGCCTCGAGCCCGCTGAGCCCGGCGGTTCCCGCGTCCATCCGGGCCGCCACCCTGCGGTGGGACATGAGCAATGCGGAACCGAGAATGTCCGCTTTGTCATCGAAGTAGTGGGCCAGGATTCCGGGGGAGCAGCTCGCCTCGCGGGCGATGGCCCTGATCGTGGCCCTGGCGAGCCCGTCACGCGCGATCACCCGCCAGGTGGCGCTGAGGATCTCGTCCCGTCTGGCATCCCAGTCGACGATCTTCGGCAATGCTGCTCGCAGGCTCAGAGGTGCTGTGTTCGCGGGTCAGGGGTGCTGTTTTTTTGTCGGACGTCCGTCTACCATCCGGGGTAGTGTATCGCGACGATCATGACGGGCTTCGCGAGCGGCTCGTCGGCTATTGCAACCGCCTGCTCGACGATGGCCTGGCCATCGGCAGCGCGGGCAACATGAGCGTGCGGGCTGGCGACGAGGTGCTGATCACGCCGTCCGGCATCCCGTACCGCGAGATGAACGCCGGCGACATCTGCGTGATCGGCATGGACGGGACTCAGCACAGCGGCGCGGCCGAGCCCTCGTCGGAGACGCCGATGCACCTGGCGGTGTACGCCGCGGCGCCGGCCGGGGCCGTGGTGCACACCCACTCGCCGGAGGTCATCGCGCTGTCCGCGGTCTGCGACGAACTGCCGGCCATCCACTACGCGATCACCGGGCTCGGCGGGCCGGTGCGCGTGGCCGGGTACACGAGGTTCGGCTCCGAGGGCCTCGCCGAGGCAGCGACCGCGGCGCTGGACGGCCGCAGCGCCGCGATCCTGCAGAACCACGGCGCGATCACCTACGGCGCCAGCCTCGGCGAGGCCTACGACCGGGCGCTGCTGCTGGAGTGGCTGGCGCAGGTGCACCGGCTGGCGTGCTCGCGCGGGGAGCCGCGGATCCTGACCGAAGCGGAGCTCGCCGAAGTGACAGCCGAAATACGGCGCCGAAGGTATGGCGAGGCACGTCAGCGTAGCGACGGGCCCTAAACCTGGAGGGGTTCGCATGTCCAGTCCAGCAGCCGAACCAGCCGGCTCAGCCCACAGCGGCGCGCCGGACACTGCGGTGGCCATTTCGGCCGACTCGGAGGAGGCGATCCTCGAGCGGGCTGGCTACAAGCCGGAGCTCCGGCGGTCGCTGCGCTTCTTCTCGATGTTCGCGATCGCGTTCTCGATCATCTCGATCACGACCGGCATCTTCCTGAACTACGGGTTCGGCCTCGCGTACTGGGGGCCGGCGTCGATCTGGACCTGGCCGATCGTCGGGGTAGGCAACCTGATGATCGCGCTCGTGGTCGCGGAACTCGGCACCCGCATCCCGCTGGCCGGGTATGCCTACCAGTGGAGCGCGCGGCTGGTGAACTCGACGTACGGATGGTTCGTCGGCTTCGCCGGGCTGCTCTACATGGCGGTCGGCGGCGGCGCCATCATGCTGGGCGTCGCGGCCCCGCTGCTGCTCAGCGAGTTCAACGACAACACGCCGAGCCCGCACCTGGTGCTCACGGTGGCGATCATCCTGATGCTGCTGCCGGTGGTGATCAACATCATCAGCATGCAGGTGGCCGCGCGGGTCAACAACGTCGCGGTGTTCACCGAGATCATCGGCACCGTGGTCTTCGGGGTGCTGCTGTTCATCCTGTGGGGCGTGAAGTCGAAGCCGTCGCCCTATGGCTTCGGCATCCTCGGCAACACGACGTCGGTGTACCACAACCCGACCATCTACGCGTTCGCGCTGGCCGGCCTCATCGGCGCGTTCACGCTCGTCGGTTTCGAGCTCGCCGCCGACATGTCCGAGGACGCCGTCAACCCGCGGCGCAGCGTGCCCCGCGGGGTGATCTGGGCCGTGGCGGGCTCGGCGATCCTTGGCATGATCGCGCTGATCGGCTTCACCGTGGCGATTCCCAGCCTGAAGACCGTCGAGGCGTCGCCGCTGCCGCTGCTGACGATCGCCGGCTACTGGCTGCCGTCCTGGCTGGTGAAGGTGTTCGTGGCGTTCGTCGTCTTCTCGATGTTCGCGATCCTGGTGGTCGGCGCCGGCGCCCAGGCCCGGCTGGCCTACTCGATGTCGCGGGACAACATGCTGCCGTTCTCCGGGAGCCTGCGGAAGGTCAACGCGCGCAGCCAGACGCCGATCATCGCGCTGCTGGTGTTCGCGGTCGTCGACGTCGGCGTCATGATCTACGGGTACAACCAGCCGAGCGCGTTCGCCACGCTGGTCGGGGCGACCGCGATCATCCCCTACATCATCTACTTCTTGATCACGCTGGCCTACGCGATCAAGCGGCGCGCGCTGGACAGCATCCCGGGCGTGTTCTCGCTGGGCCGCTGGGCCTGGCCGGTCATCGGCTTCGTGCTCGTGTACAGCGCGCTGATCATTTTCGTGCTGGCCGTGCCCGCGCCGTTCCACGCCGCTGACAAGGTCGTCGGCTACGGCTTCGGCCTGGCGCTGCTCTGGTACGTGACCGTCCTGCTCTGGCGGCTGCGGCGGGGTGCCGCCGGGGTCAAGCCCATCGAGACCCTGACCGACGGCGAGCCCGCCGGCCGCTAGCGCCCGCCGGGGCTACTGGCAGCTGGCTACAGGCAGCTGGCTACAGGCAGCGGGGCTCCGGGCGGCTACAGGCAGACCGTGATGCCGAGCACGTCGACGCAGGCGCCCGAGCCGCCGGACTGCTTAGCCGGGCTTGGTGACGGGCTGGGCGACGGGGCCTGGGACGGCTGCGGCGACGAGCCCGAGGTCGGGACCGAAGTCGCCACCGGGGCGGGCGACCCCGACGCCTGGGGCGCCGGGGCGCCGCCGCCGGCCGAGGTCGTGGTCGTCTTCCCCGGCTTCGGGGCTGTTCCCGGCTGCGCGGGCGAGGAGCCGTTCCCCGGCTGCCCGCCGGGATCCGACCCCTGGCCGTGATCGCGGCCGGTCGCCGACTGGCTGGTCATCGGCCCGGCGCCGGTGAGCGGCGGCTGGCCCGGCCCCGCCGCCGCCGGCTGGTGCACCTCACTGTGGTCCACCGAGACCGTCGCCAGGCTTGTCGCCGTGATCAGCAGGGCCGCTCCGGCCACGGCCGCCACCGCCACCCGGTAGCTCCAGCGGCTTTCCGGGGCCTGCCGCAGTCCGGCGGACAGGGCCAGGGCGGGGAGCAGCACCGGGCTGCGCTCCGGCCGCCATCCGGCGGCCGGAGCCGCACGCAGCGCCTCCCGGACCGCGGCCAGCCGCTGGCGGCCGGACAGATCCTCGGACACGTGCACGACGATGCGGCCGTTCTCGCGCAACGCGACCGCCTGCGCCCCGGCCGGCATCCGGCCGCGCTTGATGTGGATCATGAAGTCAGCCTTCCGCCCAGGTGATCATCACATCAGGCCCGTGTTCTGACCGGTCATGCGCTGCCGGATGAAGTCCCAGATCGCGTCCGCGTCGCCGGCCTCCTCGCTCAGTACCACGACCACGTTGTCAGCGCCCGCATCGAGGACGACCGCGCGGTCAAAGTAGCCCGGGCGGCGTGCCGCGGCCCGGAGTGCAGACGGCATGGCGGGCGGGGCGACGGCGGGCAGGTGCGCCGCCAGGTCAACGTCATCGGACCGGCCGGTTCCCATCCGCCTCCCCACTCGCAAAGGACGATGTCATTCCAAGCCGTTAGATTACTGGCTCACGCGTCCATTGCAACCGTTTGGGCGGAAAAAATCGGAAGGTTTCCGGGACGCAATCAGGATCATTGCGGAAACTATCCGAAGGTCCCGCAGTCGGGCGTTCCGGCTCCGACGCGCGTCACACGCCGGTCAGCCGGGGCATCACCCGGCGGCCTGCCGCGCATCACACGCGGAGTCCGTCTGGCATCACCTAGCGGGTCGCATCCGCCAGCCACGTGCCCGTCCGGCGACCATTGCAGGAAATAATGCCGCGGCGCCCGGGGCGACGTCATGATCTCTTAACTTCTCACGGGTTCGGCAACCGCAGAATATGACAAATTGGGTCACAAAAGTGACCGAACACGTGAAAAGTCGTTTTGATCAAGAAAATCGGTCGACGGAGTGTGGTCGATCGATGACGGCTTGTCGCCAGGCCGGACCTGTGACGGGTTGCCGCCCGTCGCGCCGGTGGCGGGCGGCGGCCGATCGGGGCGGTGGCGGTTTGTGGCCGAATGGCGGGTAACGGCTTGTTGCCTGCCAGGCCCCCGCGGTCCGGCCGACCGGTGCGGTTCCCGGAACGGGGCTCGGACAGCCGGTCCGGCCGCAGGCCGAAGAAGATGCCGAGCATCGCCGCCAGGTCGACGAGCGCGATGAGCCCGCCGATGTACGGGCCCGGCCCGCCGAGCCAGGCGAGGTAGCCGCAGAACGACAGCACCACGATCAGCGCGCCGAGCGCCCTGGGCCGCCCGGCCTGGGCCAGCCGTTCCGGGATCTCGTACGGCGCCCGGTCCACGTAGTTGGCGGTCGCCGCCTTTTCCTGCGCGATCTTGAGCCACAGGTCGTAAAGCTCCGGGGCCTGGTCGCGCAGCGTGATGGCCTGGTCGAGGGACAGGACCTCGGTCCGTACCGGCGGCCGCGGGAGCGATCCCGTTAGCGCGTCGGAGGGGCCGGTCTGGGGGAGGGGATCGCTGTCGGTCACGGCAGTAAGATCACACCCGCCTTGTCCTGGGCCCGCGGCTTCGGCTCGCGGCGAGCCGGACGGGGCTGACTCGCCGGCTCGCGTTGCGCCGCCGTCGGCGCCAGTTCTCGGTAAGCCGCCATGATCGTGTCCATGGCGGCGGCGAACGGGTCGGGCCGTGAGCCTGGATCAGGAGGCTCTGGCAGGCTGCGGCGAACCAGCCGCAGCACCGTCGCGCCGGTCACGTCGAAGATCGCCGAGATGCCCAGGCGAAAGGCGAGGACCCGGCGAGCAGACCCGACCGACGGCATGAATGATCTTTTCCCCGGTTCGCGCCGACCTGAAACCCGGCGCCGGGGTGAACCGTGGCCACAGGTCAGGCCGGCTCTTCAGCCTCGTCGGCCGCCTCCTCGGCCGTCTTCCAGGCGGCGGTTTCCTTGTACGTATAGGGGTTGTCGAGCACCTGCTTCTCCGGGATTTCCGGGTGCATGCCCTCGGTCCAGGCATCCGGCCCGAGCACGCCCTGCAGGTACTCGAGCGTCTCGCCCACCGCCTCCTTGGCCTTGGCCAGGTCGGCGCCGACGAGCTGGTGCGCGTGCTTGACCACCCGGCCGTTGACCACGACCGTGTGCACGTCGCCGCGCTGGGCCTGGAAGACCACGTGGCCGTACGGGTTGAGCACCGGGTACATGGCCGGTGAGGCGTCGTTCTTGATCAGCACCAGGTCCGCCTGCTTGCCCGGCTCCAGGCTGCCGATCACCGAGTCGAGGCCGAGCGCCCGGGCACCGCCCCGGGTGGCCCAGTCCACGACCTGCTCGGCCCGCAGGTAGTGGTTGGTCACGGTGTCCTGCCTGCCGTGCGCCTCCAGGTGCTCGCGGGCGCGGTCGGCGCTGAGCGTGGCGCGCATCGCCGAGAACAGGTCGCCGCTCCACCACACGCTGGTGTCCATGGACAGCGAGACCGGGATGCTGTGCTCCCGCAGCGCCCAGGTGGGCGGGTAGCCCTGGCCCGCGCTCTGCTCGCTCTCGGTGGACACCGACACCGACCCGCCGGTGGCCGCGATCCGGTGGTAGGAGTCCGGGCTGAGCGAGGCCGCGTGCACGTAGATGGTAGACGGCGTCATGAACCCGTTCTCGTGCATCATCCGGATGCTGTCGTCCTTGGTCACCCCCCAGACCCCGGCGTGCGTGGTGACCGGCACGCCGAGGTCCCTGGCGACCTCGAAGGCCGCCTTCTCGGGGAACTCGGGATCCCCGGTCACGTCGAACGCGATCTGGAAGCCGAGCATGTCGCCCTTGCCGTCGAACCGGCGCCGGTAGAAGTCGCGGAACTCGGGCGTTGCCGTCCATTCCCAGGGAGCCTGGTGGATGTTGCCGTAGGCCAGCACGAACCGGCCGGGCACCTCCTCCAGCGCGTCGGTGGCCGCGTCCGCGTACTCGGTCGTCTGCAGCCCGTGCGACCAGTCGACCGTGGTGGTGACGCCGGCGTCGACCGACTCGATCGCGGACAGCAGGTTGCCCGCGTAGATGTCTTGCGCCCGGAATGATTTTCCCCAGTTCAGGTAGTTCCAGACGAAGTACTGGGTGAGCGTCCAGTCGGCCCCATAGCCGCGCATCGCGGTCTGCCACATGTGCCGGTGCGTATCGATCATGCCGGGCATCAGGATGCCGCCGGATGCGTCGATCTCGACCGCGTCGTCGGGCGCATCCAGGCCGGTTCCCACCGCCGCGATCCGGTCGCCGGCGACCAGCAGGTCGGCGCCGTGCAGGACGGTATGCGCGCCGTCCATGGTCAGAACGGTGGCGTTGCGGAACACCACAGGCCGGCCCGGGGCGAGGTCTTCGGCTGCTGCGGTCATGAGCACCTCCGGTGGGCGTTTGTCCCTGCTAAGGGCGTCTTGGTTAGAGTAGGGCCGTGGCGGCCCCGGAGAGCTCGGAAGTTCAGCCCGGCGGGCCTGAAGCTGACGGGCCGCTGTCCGGGCTGCTGGTGGCCGATTTCTCCCGCGTCCTGGCCGGGCCGTACTGCACGATGCTGCTGGCCGACCTTGGCGCCGACGTGATCAAGGTCGAGAGCCCAGGCGGCGACGACACCAGGAACTGGGTCCCGCCGGTGCGCGACGGTGTGTCCACCTACTTCCTCGCGATCAACCGGAACAAGCGCTCGGTCGCGCTCGACCTGCGCGACGACGCCGACCGGGCCGCAGCCGTCGAGCTGGCGCGCCGCGCGGACATCATGGTGGAGAACTTCAAGCCGGGCGGGCTGGCGCGGTTCGGGCTCGACTACGCGTCGGTCAGCGCGGCCAATCCCAAGATCATCTACGCGTCCATCAGCGGGTTCGGCGCCGGCGGCGGGAAGGACATCCCCGGCTATGACCTCGTGGTCCAGGCCATGTCCGGGCTGATGAGCCTCACCGGAGACCCGGACGGGCCGCCGTACCGGGCCGGGATCTCCGCGTTCGACGTGATAGCGGGCCTGCACACCGCGATCGGCATCCTGGCCGCTCTGCACCATCGCTCCGGCACCGGCCAGGGCCAGCACGTGCAGGCCAACCTGATGTCCTCCGCGCTGTCCGGGATGGTGAACCAGACCAGCGCCTACGCGGCCGGCGGGGTGGTCCCGTTCCGGATGGGCAACTCCCATCCCAGCCTGTTCCCCTACGAGCCGCTGGCCACCGGCGACGGGGACATGATCATCACAGCGGGCAACGACACCCAGTTCCGCAAGCTGTGCAACGTGCTCGGCGCGCCCGAGCTCGCCGACGATCCCCGGTTCGCGAAGGCCCGCGACCGCAACGCCAACCGGGAACTGCTGCGGCCGCTGCTCGTCGAGCGGCTGAAGCAGCGCCCTGCGGCCGAGTGGTTCCCCGAGCTGATCGCGGCCGGCGTGCCGTGCGGCCCGATCAATACGGTCGACGGGGGCATCACCTTCGCCGAGGAGATCGGGCTCGAGCCGGTGGTCATCGCGGGCCAGGGCGAGGCCGGGATGCCGACGATCAGGAACCCGCTGCGGTTCTCGGCCACGCCGCCGCGGTACACCCTCCCGCCGCCCGGGCTCGACGAGCACGGTGCGGAGATCCGCCGCTGGCTGGCCGAGGAGACGGCGACATGACCGAGTCAGCTCCGCGCTACCCGACCTCGCTGGGCACCTCCGACGCCGACACGATCACCCTCCTCGGCCAGGATCTCGCCGCCGACCTGATGGGCAAGGTCTCGTTCGGCGAGCTCGCGCTGTGGCTGGTCACGCAGCGTCGGCCCACCCCGGGGCAGGTCGCGGTGTTCGAGGCGGTGCTGGTGGCGCTGGCCGACCACGGCTTCACGCCGACCGCGATCGCGGCCCGGCTGACGTACCTGAGCGCACCGGACTCGGTGCAGGGCGCGCTCGCGGCCGGCCTGCTCGGCGGCGGGTCCCGGTTCCTTGGCGTGACCGAGGACACCGGCCGGTTCCTGGCCGACGCGCTGGCCGAGGCGGGGCAACCACTCCCGGCCGACGACGCGGGCTGGGACGCGGTCGCTCTGGCCGCGGTGCGGCGGGGCCGCGAGGCCGGGCGGCTGATCCCCGGGCTCGGCCATCCGGTGCACAAGGTCACCGACCCGCGCACACCGGTGCTGATCCGGATCGCCGACGAGCATGGCCTGCGCGGCCCGCACCTGCGGCTGTTCGAGGCGATCGGCCGGGTCCACCCGCAGGTGCTCGGGCGCACCCTGCCGCTGAACGGGGCGGGCACCTCCGGCGCCGCGCTCGCCGATCTCGGCCTGCCGGTCGGGCTGCTGCGCGGCTTCGCGCTGCTGGCCAGGACCGCCGGGCTGCTCGGCCAGCTCGCCGAGGAGCAGCGCCACCCGATCGGCATGGACGTCTACCTCGCCGTCGACCGTAACGCGGTTTACGTCCCGCCCGACCCTCCCGGCCCGCCCGACCCTCCCGTCCCCCCGGAGCAGTAAACGGAGCCGCCATGGCGACCATCGCAGCGGTCATCGCGTCCACCCATCACCCGTTCTACCTGCGCGCGTCCACGGCCACCGGCGACGACCGGCCGCCGTTCGCGGACGAATGGGTCGCCAAGATCGAGGCCTTCCGCGAGACCCTCACCCGGGCCCGCCCGGACGTGCTCGTAATGGTCGGCAGCGACCATTTCCACCAGCTCTGGCTCGACAACATGCCGCAGTTCCTGATCGGCAAGGCGCCGTTCTACGACGCGAACTACTACAACGAGGAGCGGGAGTTCGGCCTGCCCCGGATGGGCCTGCGCGGCGACGAGGAGCTGTCGGCCTACCTGCTCCGCGGCGGGATCGACGCCGGCTTCGACCTGGCGTTCAGCAACGAGCTGCGGGTCGACCACAGCATCACCTGCCCGATCATCACCCTGCGCCCGCAGGCCGACCTGCCGATCGTGCCGGTGTACACGAACATCTTCGCCCCGCCGATGCCGCAGCCGAAGCGGTTCGTCGAGCTGGGCCAGGCGATCCGGGCCCTCGTTGAGGCATGGCCGAGCGACAAGCGGGTGGCGATCATCGGCACCGGCCACCTGTCGCTCGAGCTCGGCGGGCCCCGCCAGTTCGGCCCGCACGGACCGGATCCCGAGTTCGACCGCAAGGCCGTGGAGTGGATCGCCTCGGCGGACCTGAAATCGGCGCTGGCCGAGGTCAGCCTCGACAGCCTGTGGCTGCCGGGCAACGCCACCCACGGCTTCATGGACTTCATGCTGATGATGGGCGTGGCCGGGGAGAACGTCCGCGCCGACTACGCCGATTCGCTCGACCTGTTCCACACGATGGAGGCCTACTTCACCTGGTACCCGGAGGCCTCCCGATGAGCAAGTACCTGATCGACAAGTTCCTCTACACGATCGACCGCGACCCGGAGCTGGTCGAGCGCTACCGCGAGGACCCGCGCGGCACGGTGGACTGGTGGGAGTCCGAGCGGGCGAACGTGATCCTGAACTGCCCGGCGGCCGAGCGCAGCACCTGGCTGGAGTTCACCGACGCCGAACGCGACGCCCTCGGCGGGCACGACTACGTCGCGCTGTTCGAGCTCGGGGCACACACGTTCCTGCTGCTGACGCTGTTCATCGCGATGTTCGAGCGCGACTACGCGGAGCCGCTGGCGTTCCAGCGCGAATTTGCGGCGCGGCTCGGTCACTGGAAGGTGCCGTACCCAGATATATCGACCTGAACGTGACGCCCCGGGGTGAGCCAGGCCGGCCACGGGGCGTCACGTTCGGTAATCAAATTGGGAGCGGCGCCCGGAGCCTGTATCTTCTGGCCGACGCCTAACGTTTCTACCCCAGGGGGCATTGGCAGGCATGCGCTGGTCCCAGCTCCACATTCCAACCCTGCGCGAGGATCCCGCCGACGCCGACGCGGCGAGCCACCGGCTGCTGCTGCGCGCCGGGTTCATCCGGCAGCTGATGGCCGGTCACTACAGCATGCTGCCGCTCGGCATCCGGGTCCGGACCAAGGTCATCAACGTGATCCGGGAGGAGATGAACCGGATCGGCGGCCAGGAGTTCCTGCTGCCGTGCATGCAGCCGGCCTGGATCTGGGAGAAGAGCGGGCGGCTGGAGACCATGGGCGAGGAGATGTTCCGGCTCACCGACCGCAAGGGCGCTGAGGTGGTCCTCGGCATGACCCACGAGGAGATCTTCGCCTACGTCGCGACCGAGCTGTCCTCCTACCGTGAGCTGCCGCAGTTCTGGTACCACTTCCAGACCAAGTTCCGGGACGAGCCGCGGCCCAAGAGCGGGCTGCTGCGGGTGCGGGAGTTCACGATGAAGGACTCCTACAGCTTCGACGTCGACGAGGCCGGGCTCGACGCCTCGTTCGAGGCGCACCGCGGCGCGTACGAGCGGATCTTCGCCAGGCTCGGCATCCCGGTCATCGCCGTCGAGGCGTCCAGCGGGAACATGGGCGGCAGCGACTCGGTCGAGTTCATGTGCCCGTCGGAGGCGGGCGAGGACTACGTCGCGTACTGCCGGGCCTGCGGCTACGCCGCCAACCTGGAGAAGGCGACGTCCACCCTGCCGCCGGTCGAGGACGCGTCCGGGCCGCCCGCGCCTGAGCGGCTGCCCACGCCGGGCGTGCGCACGATCGACGACCTGGCCACGCAGCACGGCAAGCCCGCCGACCGGCAGATCAAGACGCTCGTGTACGTCATCGACGGGCAGCCCACGCTGGTGCTGCTGCGCGGCGATCATCCGCTGGCCGAGCAGAAGCTCCTCGACGGCACCGGCGCGGTGGCCGTCCGGCCCGCCCAGGCCGAGGAGATCGCCGACGCGCTCGGCGCGTCACCCGGCAGCCTCGGCGCGGTGGGCGTGACCGGCCTGCCGGTGATCGCCGACCTCGCGCTGCGCGGCAGGCGCGACATGACCACCGGAGCCAACGTCGACGACGAGCACCTGACCGGCGTGGACGTCGATCGCGACATCACCGTCGGCCGCTGGCTGGACCTGCGTGAGGTCAAGGCGGGCGAGCCCTGCCCGGGGTGCGGCGAGCCGCTGGAGATCATCAAGTCGATCGAGGTCGGGCACATCTTCAAGCTCGGGCGCAAGTACACGACCACGTTCGGGGTGACCGTGCTCGGCCCGGACGGCAAGAGCATCGTCCCGATCATGGGCAGCTACGGCATCGGGGTCGAGCGGGCGATGGCGGTCATCGCCGAGGTGCATCACGACGACAAGGGCCTTGACTGGCCGGTGGCCGTGGCACCTGCCGAGGTGGACGTGGTCGTGCTGACGCCGAAGGACACGGCGACCCGGGACGCGGCCGAGACGCTCTACGCCGAACTGCAGGCCGCCGGCGTGGACACGGTGATCGACGACCGGGACGAGCGTCCGGGCGTGAAGTACCGGGACGCGGAGCTGACCGGGATACCGTGCCGGGTCGGTGTGGGCAGCCGCGATCTAGCCGAGGGCATGGTCGAGTTCGCGATCCGGGCGACGGGGGAGAAGCAGCGGGTGCCGGTGGTTGAGGCCGTCAGGCACGTGCAGCAGTACCTGGCCGACCAGCGCGCCGCCGAAGCTTCAGGCGGCTCCTGACCTGTGCCGTACGCGCTCTGCCCACCCGGGGCTGGGTATCGGTGTCAGCAAGAGTGGAAGACAGTGCGAACGGCCCGGTCACAACGCGCTCGTTGTGGCTCGCCAGTGCGCTCCAGTCCTGGCTCTTGCTGGGCATCGGAACCCTCCCGCGTGTCTCGCATCTTGTCGCGACGCTGGCGGCAGCGCGTATGCCCTGCCGCCATATAAGACACGTCTGGGGTACCCATTCGGCCACGTCTCAGCGGTAACGAATGCATAACTTCTTTTCGGGTCCGGTGGCGAACCGGTCGAAACGTGGTCCGAACCGTGGCTTGAGTCGGGTCAGAGGCGCGACCACGCCTGCGTCAGCACGCTGCGCAGGATCTGCTCCATCTCGTCGAAATGCTCCTGGGTGCAGGTCAGCGGTGGGGAAAGCTGGATGACCGGGTCGCCGCGGTCGTCGGCGCGGCAGATCAGCCCCGCGTCGAACAGCGCGTGCGACAGGAAGCCGCGAAGCAGCCGCTCGGACTCGTCGTCGTCGAACGTCTCGCGGGTGGCCTTGTCCTTGACCAGCTCGATCCCGTAGAAGTAGCCGGCGCCGCGCACGTCGCCGACGATGGGCAGGTCGAGCAGCTTCTCCAGCGTGGCCCGGAACCCGGCCTCGTTCGCCCTGACGTTGCCGAGCAGGTCCTCCTTCTCGAACACGTCCAGGTTGGCCAGGGCGACCGCGCAGGAGACCGGGTGCCCGCCGAACGTGATCCCGTGCAGGAAGGTGGCGCTGCCCTCGGCGAACGGCTCCATCAGCCGGTCGCTGGCCAGCATCCCGCCGAGGGGGGAGTAGCCGGACGTGACCCCCTTGGCGAACGTGATCACGTCCGGCTGGTAGCCGTACCGCTCGGAGCCGAAGTAGTAGCCGAGCCGGCCGAACGCGCAGATCACCTCGTCCGAGACCAGCAGCACGCCGTACCGGTCGCAGATCTCCCGCACGCGCTGGAAGTACCCGGGCGGCGGCGGGAAGCAGCCGCCGGAGTTCTGCACCGGCTCGAGAAACACGGCGGCGACGGACTCCGGGCCCTCGCGGATGATTGCCTGCTCGATCTCGTCGGCGGCCCAGACGCCGAACGCGGTCAGGTCGTCGGCCACGAACGCGGGCGCCCGGTAGAAGTTGGTGTTGGGCACCCGCACGCCGCCGGGCGGCAGCGGCTCGAACGGCTCCTTGATCCCTGGCAGGCCGGTGATGGCCAGCGCGCCCATCGAGGTGCCGTGATAGGCGATGTAGCGGCTGAGTACCTTGTAGCGGGCCGGCTGGCCGATGGCCTTGAAGTACTGCTTGGCCAGCTTCCACGCGGACTCAACCGCCTCCGAGCCGCTGGTGGTGAACCACACCCGGTTCAGGTCGCCGGGGGCGAGATCGGCGAGCCGCTGCCCCAGCTCGATCGCGCGCGGGTTCGCGTAGGACCACAGCGGGAAGTAGGCGAGCTCGCTGCCTTGGCGGGCCGCCGCCTCGGCGACCTCCTTGCGCCCGTGCCCGATCTGGCTGACGAACAGCCCGGCGAGCCCGTCCAGATAGCGCTTACCGTGGTTGTCGTAGACGTACTGGCCCTCGCCGCGCACGATCACTGGCACGTCGCTGTCGGCGTACGAGCCCATGCGGGTGAAATGCAGCCACAGGTTGCGCTTGGCCGCCGCCTGCTGCGCTGCGTCGTCGAATGCGGGTGAGGAAGGAGTCGTCATCTGGTCCCCCAGGAGTACGTCTGCTTGCGCAGCTTCAGGTACACGAACGTCTCGGTCGCGGTCACGCACGGGATCGTGCGCACCCGGCCGAGGATCTCGAGCAATTGGTCGTCGTCCTCGCAGACGACCTCGATCAGCAGGTCGAAAGACCCTGCGGTGATCACTACGTAGTCGATCTCGGCCATGGCAGCGAGCTGGTCCGCAATCTGCTCCAGCTCCCCGCTGCACCGGATCCCGATCATGGTCTGGCGCTGGAACCCCAGGGTCAGGGGGTCGGTGACCGCGACGATCTGCATCGCCCCGGACTCGATCAGCCGCTGGACCCGCTGGCGCACCGCCGCCTCGGAGAGGCCAACCGCCTGCCCGATCGACGCGTACGAACGCCTGCCGTCCTGCTGGAGCTGCTCGATGATCTCCTTGGAGATGTCGTCGAGGAGGATGCGAGCATGGCCGCTCCCATTGCTGCGGCGCGATCCGGTGGCGTCACTGCGCCTTCGGTTGCCCGGGGCCAGGGGCGTCCCCGGCGTCTGCGCCATGCGATTGCTCCCTCCGCATGGCAATCCTGCCACGTTCGTGCGCACTGTCAACTGATTCCGCAGGAGGGCGTTAGTTTAGCTACTAATTCCCTTGTGACATCTTGCGGGGCCTTGTGCGGGCGGGAGGGCTTATCGTGCCGAGAAACGGACATCCATCGGGCCCTGGCGCGGCCGCGGCCGGGAGGGCCGCCGCCGCGCTGGCGGACTGCAGGCCTGAGTCCTACTGGCTGGACCGGGCGGACGCACCCCCGGCCACGCCGCGGCTGACCGGCGGCACGGGAGCCCGGCTGGCGGTGATCGGGGGCGGGTTCACCGGCCTGTGGACCGCGCTGATGGCGGTCGAGCGCGATCCGTCGGCCGATGTCGTGCTGCTGGAGGCGCGCCGCGTCGGCTGGGCAGCGTCCGGGCGCAACGGCGGCTTCTGCTCGGCCAGCCTCACGCACGGGATCGCCAACGGGATCGCCAGGTTCGAGGCCGAGATGCCCGCCCTGGTGCGGCTGGGCCAGGCGAACCTCGACGAGATCGAGGCCACGGTCCGGTCCCGCGGCATCGACTGCGGGTTCGAGCGCACCGGCGACCTCGCCGTCGCCACCGCGCAGTGGCAGCTCGACGGCCTGGCCGCTGAGGCAGACGCCGTGGCCGGGTACGGCGAGCGAGCCGTACTGCTGGACGCCGGCGGGGTCCGTGCCGAGGTTGACTCGCCGACGTATCTGGGCGGCGCCTGGTATCCCGACAGCTGCGCGATGCTCGACCCGGCCCGGCTGGCCTGGGGACTGCGGCGGGCCTGCATCGAGTCCGGGGTGCGCATCTACGAGAACACGCCGGTGCGGGCCATCGCCGAAGATGGCCGCGGCGGGCTCCGGCTGTCCACCCCGCGCGGCAGCGTGCACGCGGGCCGGGTCGCGCTCGGCACCGGCTGCTACCGGCCGCTGCTGCGCAGGCTGCGGCATTACCTGGTCCCGGTGTACGACTACGCGCTGATGAGCGAGCCGTTGTCCGGACCGCAGCTGGCCGCCATCGGCTGGCGGAACCGGCAGGGCGTCGCAGACGTGAGCAACCAGTTCCACTACTACCGGCTCACCGTCGACAACCGGATCCTGTGGGGCGGCTACGACGCGGTGTATTACAACGGCGGCCGGATCACCGCGGCGCAGGACCAGCGGCCCGAGACCTTCGCCATGCTGGCGGCCAACTTCTTCGACACGTTCCCGCAGCTGGCCGGCCAGGTCCGGTTCACGCACGCCTGGGGCGGCGTGGTCGACACCTGCAGCCGGTTCTGCGCGTTCTACGGCACCGCCTACGGCGGGCGGCTCGCCTACGCGGCCGGGTACACGGGCCTGGGTGTGGGCGCAACCCGGTTCGGCGCGAACGTGATCCTCGACCTGCTGGGCGGGGAGGAGACGGAGCGCACGGCGCTGGAGATGGTGCGCACCAAGCCGGTGCCGTTCCCGCTGGAGCCGGTCCGGTCGGCCGTCATCCAGCTGACCAGGGCATCGCTGGCCAGAGCCGATCGCAACGAGGGCCGCCGGGATGCCTGGCTGCGCGTGCTGGACCGGCTTGGACTCGGTTTCGACTCCTGACATGCAGGGGGCTCCGCCCCCCGCATTCCCCCCGGAACTCTCACCGGCTGGGGCTACAGCAAGCCTTGCCGGCCGCACACCCTAAACCAGCACTTGCCGGTGTTAGGTCAAGAACTAGCCTGCGGAGGCTGCGCCCCCGCAGGTGACCTGCGCGGGGTCGGTGGTGACCTGGTCCCGGCCGGCAACCTCCGACAGAGGCCGTCCGCAACAGGGAAGCAGCATGTCATCCGGGGATGGGCTGCGGTGCGTCACTACGGAGCCCGACCCGCCGCGATGGCGGGTTTTGCGCCCGCTTGATAAAGAGTCGTGTGCGCCCTCTTGGGAGGTGTTGAGCGTCTTTACGTCCCCTAGAGGAGAAACGCCCTGTTCATCATGATCTTTCCGTACAGGCTTACGCCTGCGCGGGATGCGGGGTCCCATGGTTGGATAATAGGGGCGAGCATTGTTCATTGCCAGTACCCCAGAGGCCCGAGCAATGTTGTCGGCGAATTCATCGTGACCAACGGAGTACTACCGCAATTCGTATATGAGATACGATACATGAGGTTGCCGTGGCGCAAGGCTGGGCGGCCGAGCGGGAGGAATGCTACAAACGGTCATGGACAGCATCGTTGCTCCGTCGGGTGGGGCATTCCTCAGCGGTTCGGTCGGCGCGATCCCGCTGCGCACCGCGGCCGTGCTCGAAGCGATCAAGCACGCGATCCTGGCCGGGGAGCTCCGGCCGGGCCAGAGCCTGGTCGAGGCCGAGCTTGCGCAGCAACTCGGGGTCTCCAAGACGCCCGTGCGGGAAGCGCTCAAGACTCTCGCCGGCGCCGGGCTGGTCACGATGAGCCCGTACCGCGGCGCGGCCGTGCGGGTGATCGACCCTGAGACCGCGCACGCGATCTACGACCTGCGGCTGCTGCTCGAGCCCGAGGCCGTGCGCCGTGCCGCCGCACGCGGCGGCGACACCGGCGCCGCCGGGCAGGCGCTCGATCGCGCCGACGCCTCGTCCGACGAAGCCGAGCGGAGCCTGGCCAACCGCGAGTTCCACCGCGCCCTGTACCAGGAGTGCGGCAACCCGCTGCTGGTCGCGGCCCTTGACGACCTGCGGGACCAGACGGCGCTGATATCGGCGGCCGCGTGGCAGCAGCAGCCGTCGTGGCAGCGGGAGGCGGGCGAGCACCGCACGATCCTTGCCGCCGCCGCGGCAGGTGACGCCGATCGGGCGGGCGAGCTGCTCGCCGCGCACATCGCAAGCTTTGCGATGCGTCAGCTACCAGGAAAGGGCGATGCCCGTGAGTCTTGATCATGCCGCTGCCGACCGGCTGAGGAGCGCGCTCGCGACCGTGGTCGCGATACCGGTGACCCCATTCGACGAGCTCGGCGACGTCGACTGGGACGCGCACGCCCGGGTGGTCAGGCGGCTGGTCGACGGCGGGGTCACGGTGCTGACGGCGAACGGCAACACCGGTGAGTTCTACTCGCTGGCTCAGGACGAGGCCCGGCAGGTCACCGAGTCGGCGATCAAGGCGGCCGCGGGCAACGCCGAGATCATGGTCGGGGTGGGGCTTGACGTCGCCACCGCGATCGCCGCGGCACGGCATGCGGCCACGGCCGGGGCGAGCATGGTGATGATCCACCAGCCGGTGCACCCTTACATATCCGGAGAGGGATGGCTGGCCTATCACCAGGCGATCGCGCGGGCGATCCCGGACACCGGGGTCGTGCTGTACGTCCGCGATACCCGGTTCGACGGCCCGCTCATCCGCGAGCTGGGCGAGAACTGCCCGAACGTGATCGGCGTCAAGTACGGGGTGCGTGACCCGGTCAGCTTCGCCGCCGCGGCGAGGGACGCGGGCGAGGGCAGGTTCACCTGGCTGGCCGGGCTCGCCGAGCTCACCGCGCCGGGCCTGTGGCCGGCCGGGGCCAGGGGCTTCACCTCTGGCCTGGTCAATGTGGCCCCGGCGATCCCGGCCGCGATGCTGGACGCGCTGCGCGGCGGGGACTACGCGGCGGCGATGACCATCTGGGACGCGATCAGGCCGTTCGAGGAGCTGCGCGGCGCCGAGTCGTCGGCCGACAACGTCAGCGTGGTCAAGGAGGCACTGGCCCAGATCGGCGTGTGCGGCAGGACGGTCCGCCCGCCCAGCAGGCTGCTGAGCGACTCGGCACGCGCCCGGGTGGCGGAGATCGTCGCGTCCTGGAACGTGCCGCCGGCCGGAGAACCAGCATGACGAAGGGCCGCAAGACGCCACAGGAGTTGCGCAGCTACCGCTGGTTCGGCGGCGAGGCGTCGCTCGGCAACCTCGGCATGCGGGCGTTCAGCCACCGGTCGCGGATGCGCCAGCTCGGCATCCTCGCCGAGGAGCACCTCGGCAAGCCGGTGATCGCCATCGTGAACACGTGGAACGAGATCAACCCCTGCCACATGCACCTGCGGGAGCGCGCGGAGCAGGTCAAGCGCGGGGTGCTCGAGGCCGGCGGGTTCCCGTTCGAGTTCCCCGTCGGCACGATCTCGGAGACGTTCCAGAAGCCGACCGCCATGCTCTACCGGAACCTGCTTTCGATGGAGACCGAGGAGCTGCTCCGCTCCTACCCGGTCGACGGCGCGGTGCTGATGGGCGGCTGCGACAAGACCACCCCGGCGCTGCTGATGGGCGCGGCCAGCGCGGGCGTCCCGTCGATCTACGTGCCCGCCGGGCCGATGCTGCGCGGCAACTTCCGCGGTACGCCACTCGGCAGCGGCACCGATCTGTGGAAGTACTGGGACGATTACCGGGCCGGGCTGATCGGCGAGTGCGAGCTCACCGAGCTCGAGTGCGGGATCGCCCGCTCGCCGGGGCACTGCATGACGATGGGCACCGCCTCGACGATGACCTCGGCGGCCGAGGCGCTCGGCATGACCCTGCCGGGTGCCGCGTCCATCCCGGCGGTGGATTCGGGGCACTACCGGATGGCCGCGGCCAGCGGCCGCCGGATCGTCGAGATGGCGTGGGAGGACCTCACCCCGGATCAGATCCTCACCCGCGAGGCCTTTGAGGACGCGACCGCGACGGTGCTCGCGCTCGGCGGCTCGACCAACGCGCTGATCCACCTGATCGCGATGGCCGGTCGCTCCGGGGTGTCGCTGACCCTGGACGACTTCGACGCGATCGCACGCCGCGTCCCGGTGCTCGCGAACATCAGGCCGAGCGGCGCCTACCTGATGGAGGACTTCTACTACGCGGGCGGCCTGCCCGCGCTGCTCGCCCAGCTCGCCACCGTGCCGGGTGCGCTGCACACCGGCCGGCTGACCGTGACAGGCGGCACCCTCGGCGCCGCGCTGAGCAACGCGGTGGTGCACAACGAGGACGTCATCCGCACCCCGGACCAGGCGCTGTCCGCCGAGGGCGGGGTCGCGGTGCTGCGCGGCAACCTCGCACCCGGCGGCGCGGTCATCAAGCACATCGCCGCCGAGCCCCGGCTGCTCAAGCACACCGGGCCCGCGGTGGTGTTCGACAGCTACCAGCAGATCTCCGCGCACATCGACGACCCCTCGCTGCGGATCACCCCCGAATCGGTGCTGGTGCTGCGGAACACCGGGCCGCTCGGCGGGCCGGGCATGCCGGAGTACGGGATGCTGCCGATCCCCAAGTACCTGCTCGCCGACGGGGTCAGGGACATGGTGCGAATCTCCGACGCGCGAATGAGCGGGACCAGCTACGGAGCCTGCGTGCTGCACGTCTCGCCGGAGTCCTACGCTGGCGGGCCGCTGGCCCTGGTGCGCACCGGTGACCCGGTGACCCTGGACGTCGCGGCAAGGTCGCTGCGGCTCGAGGTCCCCGATGCCGAGCTGGCCAAGCGGCGCGAGCAGTGGCACCCGCCGGCGCCCAGATACCAGCGGGGCTACGGGGCGCTGTTCAGCGACCACGTCAGCCAGGCCGACCAGGGCTGCGACTTTGATTTCCTGGCCAGGCCCGGCGCGACCGCCGACCCTGATCCGGCCTGACCGCCGACCCGGTCCCTGACCGCCGACCCCGGCCCCTGTCCGCCGACCCCGATCCCGCCTGACCACCAACGGATCCCGGGACCACCCGCCCGGATCCCGTCCCGACCCCTAGGGGTAAATCGGGTATTGCGGGCGTTCCGCCCACCGCTCTAGTCTGCACATCGTGACCCGCCGGATGCCGGCGGGGTTCATCCCGTGGCGCGTTCGCAGCGCGGCCGGGCGAGGGTGATGCACGCGGTATGTCCTGCGCACCCGCAGCCCCGGCCCGGAGGAACGCCCATGAGATCCCGATGGTGTGGCGTCCCGCGTGCGCCTCCCGGCCGCCATCCGCTGCGCACCGGCTGAGGGTGACGGCTGCGCGCACGCAGGCCAACCCCCGCTCACACCAGGAGGAACAACCCGTGACACTCCGAGTGCCCGGATTAGCCGGGCATGCCAAGGCGCTGACTGCCACGTTCGGCGCCCTCGCCCTCATCACCGGGGTGGCGGCGGCCGTCGCCCCATCGGTCCTCGCCTCGCAGGACGTGCCGGCGGCCGAGGCCACCGCCGGGCCGACGCTGGCCACCGGCGCCGCCGCGGTCAGCCAGCCCTCGATCCCGGCGACGTGCGAGACGCTGGACGCGCAGCTCGAAACCAGCGACGAGCTGTTCAGCAGCAGCGACGAATCCTCGCCGCCGGACACCACCAGGATCCAGGACGCGCTCAACAGCTGCAGCGGCAAGGGCGAGGCCGTGGTGCTCGCCCCGAGCGGCAGCGACAACGCCTTCCTCAGCGGCCCGCTGAGCCTGCCGGCCAGCGTCACCCTCGTGGTCGACGACGGCGCGACGCTGTACGCCTCGCGCGACCCCGCCAACTACCAGGTCTCCGGCCAGGCGACCTGCGGCACGACCGCGTCCACCGGAAACGGCTGCAAGCCGTTCATCAACGTCACCGGTTCGGACGCCGGGATCATGGGGACCCAGGGCTCCAACGGCTCCCAGGGCGAGATCGACGGCCGCGGCGACCAGGACATCCTGGGCACCAGCACCACCTGGTGGGGGCTGTCGTCGCAGGCGCAGACCGACGACGACCAGCAGAACAACCCGCGGCTGATCGAGTCCGACGGCTTCAACAACCTCACGGTCTACGACATCGACCTGGTCAACGCGCCGCTGTTCCACATCTACTTCCAGAGCGGCAGCGGCCTCACGGTGTGGGGCGTCAGGATCAAGACCCCGGCCACCGCGCGGAACACCGACGGCATCGACCCGGACAGCTCGACCGACGTCACGGTCAACGATTCCTACATCCAGGATGGCGACGACGGCATCGCGATCAAGACCAACGCGAGCGCGGCGTCGGGCATCACGATCGAGAACAGCCATTTCTACGGCACGCACGGAATCTCGATCGGCAGCGAGACGCAGTTCGGCGTCAGCAACGTCCTGATCGAAAACGACACGATCCAGGGAACCGACAGCTCAGGCAACGAGAGCACCAGCAACAACGGGATCCGGATCAAGACCGACTCGAGCGACGGAGGCAAGGTCGACGAGATCACCTACGACGACATCTGCGAGACGGGCGTGCAGGACCTGATCGACGTCAACCCGTTCTACGCCAGCGGCAACGGCTCGACCACGCCGGACTTCACCAGCATCGTGGTGGACGGCCTCAAGTCGGTCGACTCGGTGTCCGGTGCCGAATCCGTGCTCGAGGGCTTCGACTCGTCGAACCCGCTGGGCCTGACGCTGGAAAACGTCGACCTGGACAGCACGACCACGAGCGCGGAGTACGCGGACATCGGCGAGTTCGACACCAACATCACCCCGTCCGGCACCGACGTGACGGTAACCAGCATCTCCGGCAGCGGGAGCGTGCCCTCCTGCAGCTTCCCCAGCTACCCGGGCCTGTAGCCAGGACAGCCCAGCGGACGGGACGGCGGTGCGGCCGTCCCGCCCCGCACCGTTTTGCGGCGCTTGCGCCGGGAGCGTTGACGCGCCCTGGCGCCCGCTGTAGCGTCTCATACGTCATATATGAGATATGAGCGTCGCATACCAGCGACCACGGCGCACCCGGCCCTACCCCACCGGGGCCGGGTGCGCCCCGATCCCGCGGACGACGTCAACCCGGCACCGGCAAGCTCCCGCCCGGGCGGCACCGGCGAACACCCTCAGCCGATGCTGCCGCCCGGGCGGGCACCACCAGGAACCCCCCTGGCCCCGTCGATCGGAGGTAGCACGAAGATGTCCCATGAGATCGACCGCCGCTCGCTGCTGCGGCTGTCCGCGATCGCAGGCGCGAGCACCCTCGCGGTCCCGCTGCTGGCCGGCCCGGCGGGCGCGGCTGCGGCCAGAGGGAGTGCCTTAACGGGGCGTGCGGGCCGGGCCTGGCTGCCCGCCGACGCGGCCGCCGACCGGATCGTCGCATCCGTGCGCCGCCCGCGGTTCCCCAGCAGGTACTTCCCGATCACCAGGTTCGGCGCGGTCGGGGACGGCGTGACCGACTGCACCGCGGCATTCAAGGCCGCGATCGCCGCCTGCAACCGGTGGGGCGGCGGCCACGTGATCGTCCCGGCGGGCACGTTCTTCACCGGCGCGATTCACCTGCTCAGCAACGTCGACCTGCACTTGGAAGCAGGGTCGACGATCCTGTTCAGCCAGGACCCGAACGCCTACCTGCCGGTGGTCTTCACCCGGTGGCAGGGCATCGAGCTGATGAATTACTCGCCATTCATCTACTCCTACGGCCAGCGCAACATCGCGGTCACCGGGCAGGGCACGCTCAACGGGCAAGCCGACGACAACCACTGGTGGAACTGGAAGGACCTGGAGACCAACGACTTCGACCTGCTGGAAACTATGGCCGACGACAACGTGCCGGTCGCGCAGCGGGTGTTCGGCGCCGGGCACTTCCTGCCGCCGCAGATGGTCCAGCCGTTCCTGTCCGACACCGTCCTGCTCGAGGGCGTCACGGTGGAGAACTCACCGTTCTGGCACCTGAACCCGAACCTGTGCAGCCACGTCACGATCGAGGGCCTGTCGATCAGCTCCCCAGGGCCGAACACCGACGGCTGTGACCCGGAGTCCTGCAACGGCGTGGTCATCGACAACGTGACGTTCAACACCGGGGACGACTGCATCGCGATCAAGTCCGGCCGCGACGCGGACGGGCGCCGGGTCAACGTGCCGTGCCAGAACCTCGTGATCCAGAACTCCAACTTCGCCGACGGGCACGGCGGCATCACGATTGGCAGCGAGATGACCGGCGGCGTGAAGAACGTCTACGCCAGGGACCTGACCATGAACAGCGCGAACCTGCAGGCCGGGCACCGGGTCAAGACCAACACGCTGCGCGGCGGCTACGTGCTGAACTCCAACGTCTACCGGATCACCGCGGGCACGATCGGCGGGCCGGTGCTGCTGATCGACGCGCAGTACGACGACCAGACCGGCGACTTCCCGCCGGACCTGACCGACATCAACCTGACCGACTGGACCGTGTCCGACTGCGAGGGCGTCTGGTCGATCCTCGGGGCCGATGCCAGCGACCCGGTCGGCACGATCACGCTCACCGACCTCACCGTGACCACCTCGACGGTGGCCAACTCGGCGGAGTACATCAGCAACCTGGTGCTGAACGACGTGACCGTGGGAGGCGTGCCGGCAGCCGACTGACCTGGCCGTGTTAGACCTCCGCGCGGGCGGGTAGCTAGGCCCGCGCGGAGGTGGCCATGAGTCTCAACGACGAGAACCACTCAGCCCGGCGTCCGGTGCGGACAGCAGCTGCCGGTTTAATCGCCGGTGCCCTGGCGCTCGGCGTAAGCGGGGCGCTCGCACCGCCCGGCGCCGGGGCGGCGGCCTCCAGCACCGCGGCGGCCTCCAGCACCGCGGCGACGGCGGCGCCGTACAGCTGCGCGCCCAACGGGCCCGCGGGCAACCAGACGATCTACGGCACGTTCGGCGACGCCGGCGTCATCGGCTGGACCGGGAACACCCAGGCCGTGACCGCGTGCCTCGGCGGCAGCTTCTTCGTGGACACCAGCCCGGCGGACGGCGGGCCGGGGAGCGGCAGCACCGCGGCGGTCACCGGGACGACCTACGGCTACGGCATCTACAACGACACGGCGACCACGTGGACCAACGCGGACGGGTACCTTCCGGCGCTGGTGACCACGTTCCACTCCGGCGGTGCCCGCGTCTCGATCACGAACTTCGGCGACAAGGTCACGATCGGCGGCCACGCGTACGTGGCGATCTACAGCCGGGTGGCGGTCACGAACCCGACCGCGCAGACACTCACCATCGATCCCCAGGCCTCGTCCGGCCTGATCCCGCTGAACTCCGCGCCGGACGCGGTGCCGCCCGGGCAGACCGTCGACCACGACTACGTGGTGGCGTCCGACCGCTTCGGCGGCAGCTACCCGTGGCCGTCGGCGAACGCCCTGGCCGCGGCCGGCGGATTCGACCAGCACTTCGCGCACATGCAGGGGTACTGGAACGCCCAGCTGGCCGGCATCGCGCAGATCCGCACGCTGCCGGACCAGAGCCTGGTCGACGCGTACCGGACCGGCTTCATCTATACCCAGATCATCAGGGCCGGGGACGAGCTGAAGACCGGCGCCAACGGCTACGACAAGGAGTTCAGCCACGACGTCATCGGCATCCTGGCCAACCTGTTCACGCAGGGCTACGACACGGATGCCCACGGGCTGCTGGACCGCGCCCGGTACGTCATCGGCACGCAGACGCAGTACGACGACGGGGTGTGGACCTACCCGTGGGTATGGGCCATTTACCTGCTGAAGACCGGCGACCTGAGCTTCGTCAAGGCCAACTTCGACACCGAAGGCCCGGCGGGCGCGACCGAGCCGAGCATCGAGGACACGGCCCACCTGATCGCCACCGACCGCACCGGGCCCGGCGGGATCATGGAGGAGACCAACGACATCGACGCCAACGGCTACTGGACGATCGACAACTACGAGGCGCTGATGGGGCTGGCCGCCTATCGCTGGCTCGCTCAGCAGATCGGCAACACCGCGCAGGCCAGCTGGGCTGCGTCGGAGTACGCGAGCCTGCTAGCCGCGACGAACAAGACACTGGACGCGACGATCTCGGCCAACCACCTGAACTACCTGCCGTGCTCGATGACCGAGCCGAACACCGACAACCGGTGCGTCAACGCCGAAGACGCCAACTGGGCGGCGCCGTTCCTGTTCGGCCGCTGGGCCTGGGACGGCTATCTGTTCGGCGCGCCGCTGTCCGGCCCCGGCATCAGCCTGATCGACGCCACGTACGACTACGGCTTCGCCCGGCTGGTCGGCAAGCTGCCGCCGAACACCTTCGGCGGCTACCCGACGCAGTACTACAGCACCGCCTACAACGCCGGTTACGGGGAATGGGGGCTGGCCAGCACCGCCCACCGAGACCAGGGAATCCTCAGCTACGAGTTCATGATCTCGAACGGCCAGAGCGGCCCGTACTCGTGGTGGGAGAGCCAGCAGTTCCCGAACCCCGGCTCGCCGTGGACCGGGACGCACCCGGAGGCGGGCAACGGCTCATCGCCGCACGCCTGGGGCATGGCCAACGCCAACATGGTGCTGCTCGACTCGCTGGCCGCGCAGCGGGCCGACGGCAGCCTGATCGTCGGGCGCGGCGTGCCCAACGCCTGGGTCACCACCGGCAAGGTCATCAGCCTGGCGAACTTCCCGACCACCGGCGGCCATCACCTCGGCCTGACGGTGCGCACCAGCGGCTCCGCGGTCACGCTGACCCTGACCGGCCAGCCGCCAGCCGGTGACGTGCTGTTCCAGCTTCCCGCGTTCGTCGGCAACATCGCCTCCGCCAGCACCGGCGTGGTCAGCGAGAGCACGGGCACCGTCACGCTCGCGCCGACCGCGCACACCGTCACCGTGCAGCTCAAGCACGCGGAGTAGAACCGCGCACCGGCGCGCCAGCGTCGTTTGCGGGGAACGCGTCAGTGCGTTTCATGATCTGGGAGCCTAAGGTGCAAATACTGCACTCCATGCTCCCAGATCATGAAAATCGAATACGCGAACGGATCTTGACCGGTGCGGCTGGGGGGTGACGCCGGCCGGCAGCTTGACCGGGTGACGCCGCCTGGCGCCGGGAAAAGCCGTTGAGCGGCGGGCGGCGGCGACCCTACCCTTGCCGCATGTCCGGTCGATGAGCCGAGTCCGACGCCGCGCCCGAGGCCGATGCCCGCCGCGGCGATCCCGCTTGCTCATTGTCCGGTGAGGTTCCCATGCGCGCGCTGCAGCAGATCGGCCTGCGGCACCCCCGGATCCGGCAGATCCGCCGCATGGCCAGCGGCGCAGGCCAGGACCGTCGGCTGCTCCTCGCCGAAGGCCTCTGGGCGCACGAGGTGCTGGTCGGCCTGGACGCGGCGGTCGAGATGTTCCTGTGGTGCCCGGAGGCGGCCTACTCGGCCGAGGCGCAGTCGCTCGGTACCCAGGTCGCGGCTCGGGCGCGGTGCGCCTACCGCATCGCGCCCGCGGTCCTTGACCGGCTCTGCGAACGGGATCGCCCGGACGGCATGCTGTCGCTGGTGGGGCTGCCCGCCTGGGACGCCGACCGGATCGAGCTGAACTCAGACGCCCTGGTGCTGGTCGCCGACGCGATCGAGATCCCTGGCAACCTCGGAACGCTGCTGCGGACGCTCGACGCGTGCGGCGGCGACTGCCTGATCGTCACCAACCGCCGCACCCGGCTGAACCACCCCAAGGTGTTCCGAGGCAGCCGGGGCATGAACCTGCGCGTGCCGGTCATCGAGTTCGCCGAGCCTGCGGACGCGGCAACCTGGCTGCGCGAGCGTGACTTCGGCATCTTCCTGGCGACGGTCGGCACCCGCGCGACGCCGTACCAGCAAGCCAGTTACTGGCGCCGCACCGCGGTCGTGGTCGGCAACGAGCGCACCGGCATCAGCAAGCCCTGGTTCGAGCACGCCTTCGGCGAGATCACGATCCCGATGCTCGGCCGGGCCGACTCCCTCAACGTCGCCGTCAGCGCGTCGATCCTGATGTACGACATCCGGAGCGTGCTCAGCGGGGCGACTCGAGCACACGCACCGGATCGGCGCAGCGTCGGCGCACCCCTCGTTGATGGCCGCCAACCCGCGCTATAACGTGGAGTGCCGGTGGCGCGGCGCCACCACATCGCCGCCGAGGAGGCCGGATGTCGGCAGATCCGTCCAGCTCACCCGCGCTGCGCGCCTCCGACGCGGACCGCGACCGGGTCGTCGAAGTGCTGCGTGCCGCCGTCGGCGACGGCCGGCTCGACACGGCCGAGTTCGATGAGCGGCTGGACGCGGCGCTGGCCGCCCGCACCATCGACGCGCTGGCCCCGCTCACCGCCGATCTGATCGCGGCGCCGGGAAGCCACGCGGCGCTCTCGCTGCCGCTCGCTGGGGCGCCGGCCGGGCCGGCCGCCGAACTGCTCACCATCAACGAGCGGCACGGCTCGGTGCGCCGCGAGGGCCGCTGGACGCTGCCGCACCGGCTGGCGCTGCGCACCGCGTGGTGTGGCGTGCTGCTGGACCTGACCAGCGCGGTGCGCACCGGACCCGAGCTGATCATCGAGATGCAGGTGCGCGGTGGCCACGTGGTGCTGGTCCTCGCGCCGGGCATGGTGGTGGACGCCAACGGGCTCTCGGTGCGGCACAGCTGCCTGGCGATCAGCAGGGACGCGGGCGACGGCACGCCGGAGACGCTGAGCGTCCATCTGGTGGGCCGGATGCGGCACGGCCGGATCGACACCCGGTGGCCGGCGCCGCGGCGCTGATCAGCCCGGCGCGGGGAGTGCTCAGCGGGGCGGCTCGAGCAGCACCTTGACGGCGCCGGTGCGCCGCGAGTTCTTCACCGTCAGCACCGCCTCGTCCCAGCGCTCGAGCGGGAAGCGGTGCGTGATGACCGGGGTGAGGTCGAGGCCGCCGGCGATGAAGTCGAAGTAGTGCTCCATCGCGTGTTTGGTCACGCCGCCCACCTCCTCGATGCCGAACCCGTTCGACCCGATGACGTGCAGCTCCTTGAAGTACAGGGGAGTCCATTCGAAGCGCTTGGGCGGCTCGACGCCGGAGACGACGAGCGTGCCGCCGGTGGCGAGCAGCCGCAGCGACGTCTCCACGGTCTCGACGGAGCCGATCGTGTCGTAGACCACGGCCGGGCCATCCTGCAGCCAGTCGCGCTTGCTCCACGGCTGCAGCGGTGTGGCGCCGACGCGGGTCGCGACCTGCGCGACGAGTTCGTCGGGAACGGTCGACAGCACGGCGTGGGCACCCAGGCGCGTCGCGAGTTCGGCCCGGCGCCCGGTTCGCGTCGCGGCCCACACCTCGGTGCCGGGATACAGGTGGCGCAGCAGCGCGGTCACCGCGAACGCGAGCGTGCCCGAGCCGTAGACCAGGGCGGGGCGGCCGCCGGGCGGCGCCAGCAGGATCGAGCGCAGCGAGACGCTGACCGGGTCGGCCAGCACGGCCGCCTCGTCCGAGACACCCTCCGGGATGGCGAACAGCTGCGAGGGGTGCGCGCCGAAGCGCTCGGCGTGCGCCCCGGCGGCCGCCGCGCAGTTCCCCAGGTGGATCGACACGGGCAGGTCGCCCGACCGGAAGTTGCGGCACCACGGGTACCGGCCGGCCCGGCAGGCCTCGCACGGCGGGTCGATGCCGCGGGGACCGCAGGACAGCCACGGGTTGAGCACGACCCGCTCGCCGGTGTCCGCGCGGCGCCCGACCACCTCGTGGCCGAGCACATGCGGGAACGACACCAGCGCGGTGAGCGGGTTGTCGCGCGCGCCGTTCAGCAGGATCTGCTTCACATCGGAGCCGCACAGGCCGGAAAACGTGGTCTCGACGCGCACCCAGTCCTCGGCCGGAAGCGGCAGTTCGTCAACGTCCTCGAGCCGGACGGGCGCCAGCCGGGAGACGAAGGCTCGCTGATCGACGCGCCCCCCGATTGCCGAGGCCGCCTCGCGGGCAAAATTGTGCCGGAACACCAGCGCCTTCATACCGCGACCCTCCCTGCCGAAGAAGCCGCTATCCGCCGCTGGCCGGCACCGACGAGATGAGCGATGCGTATACAACGGTGGAGCTGAGGTAATGACCGGTGTTGTAGTCGAAAGCGCCGCCGCAGGTTATCAGCCGCAGCGAAGCGTAGCGGGTCGCGCCGTAAATGACTTTTGCGGGAAACCGTGATTTGAGGTACTCGCGCACACCGGTGACCCGGAAAACAGCGGTGACCCGGTCGGCAAGCCTCACGTCAACCCGGTCCCCGGGGTGCAGCGCGCCCAGCCGGTAGAACACCGCGGGACCGGAGTAGCTGTCGACGTGTCCCTCGATGACCGATGCCCCGATCTGTCCTGGTGTCACCGAGTACTTGTACCACGCCGCCTGGCCCGCCTCGGTGTACAGGGACGGGACCTGGATCGCGCCGTCCGCATTCACGCCGAGGTGCAGCAAGTCCGAGGTGAGGCCGATCGCCGGAATATGGACCCAGACCGGCGCCGAGCGCCGCAGCGACAGCGGGTGGGCCCGGCCAAACCCGACGGTGCCCGCCGCCGCGGCCGACGGCTCGGGCGCGTGCTGCTGGAGAAGGAACGTAACAGCGACCGCGACCGCGCCGAAGAAGATGAGCAGCGCGCCGGCCAGGCCGGCAATGCGGGCACGAAGGCTTCCCCGCGGCGGCGCAGGCGGGGCGTAGGCGCTGTCCCGCCAATACATGACCACGCGAAACCCGGCTATACGGCGCCCGTGCGGCTGCGCCAATCCCGGCCTCCCTCGCCGCCTTTGCCTTCCCTAGGAGGTTCTGCTCACGTAGCCTGACATTCAAGCATTGGACTGGCCATTACCTGTGACGTCTGAACTTTTGCTTTATGGCCCTCGGCGCTTTCGGCCGGACGCCTGAGGAGGTTCCATGAAGGTCCGCAGCACCGTCACCGGCACTGGGTCCAGCACCAGGCTCGCCGCCGTTGGCTGCGGCATCGTGACCCTGCTCGCTTCCCTGGCCATCGCGGCGTGCTCGGGGACCCCGTCTTCGGGGGCGCTGCCGACACCTTCATCGTCATCCTCGACAGGCTCGTCGGCAAGCGGGTCCAGTTCGGCGAGCAGCTCACCCAGCACCAGCCCGAGTTCGAGCCCGAGCCCGAGTTCGAGCCCGAGCCCGACCACGAGCCCCTCGCCCTCGACGACGCCGAGCCCGTCGCCCTCGGCGAGCCCGAGCCCGACGGCGAGCCCGGCTCCCACCGCCGCGCCCGCTACCGGCGGCGGTGGCACGGCCGGATTCCAGCACGCTTCGCTCCTGGTCATCGGCATCGCGGCGGTGCTGGTCGGGGCCGCGAGCCTCGTCTACCGCAGAAGGATCCTCAGGAACCGCTGACGCCGCAGGCCCTGCGGCCAGCGGGCTAGATCACCGGCCCGCCGGGACAGCGCGGAGGTCGTCAATCATCTCCTTCGGCACGGTGACGTCGTCGAACCACCGGCCGCCGAACGGCCGCCGCACCGGGATGATCTGGTCGGTCGAGTAGGCGAGGATCTTGCGGTTGTAGACCCGCATCTCCTCGCGGAGCGAGGCCGGCAGCTTCCCGTCCAGCGTGAGGGCGGCTTCGATCTCGCTGAGCAGTTTCCTGGTCTCCTCGATGGTCTCCAGGACGGCGTGGCAGAACTCGGGCGGCAGCACCCCGTATTCGCCCTTGATCTCCACCAGCCGGGCGATCGCCTCGTAGGAGACGTCTTGCAGCTCGCGCCGGTTCAGCCACCGCGTCTCGTAGTTGAGCCGCCGGTACCACAGCGGCTCCACCAGGGCCTGGCGGTGCTCCTCCAGCGTGCGGTGGTAGATGCGGTACCCGTGCTGCTCCGGCTGCTCGAAGAACCGGCACCCGGGGTCGAGGAACGGCACCATCGGGCAGATGAGCGGAAGCGCGTTCCACCCGCCGAACTTGCGGATCAGCCGCTCGGAGTACGCGACCGTGTCCATGACCGACCGCCGGTCCTGGTACGGCATGCCGATGAAGAACCAGATCATGACGCCCTTCACCCCGGCGTCGATCGCACGCGGAATCCAGTCCTCCATCTGCTCCATCGTGTAGGTCCCGCGGCCGGCCGCCTTGCTGATCTTCGGGTCGTGGGACTCGGGGGACAGCATGATGTACGCCGACGTCGACTCGCCCATCTTCTTGAGCGTGTCCTGCGGCGTCAGGTTGAATTGCTCAAAGGAGACGCTCTTGTAGCCGATCTCTTTTACCGCGTCCAGATACTGGTGCATACGCGCCCGGTTCTCCGAGTAGCACTGCAGCGCGTAAATCGACGTGCGCTTCGCCGCCTCGCCCATCGTGCGGAGCTCTTCGACGATGAGGTCGTGGTTCTTCGTGATCAGGGTCTTCTGGACGCCCATGATGTTGCGGTAGGCGAACTTTGAGCCGCCACACCAGCCGCAGTCGTGTGCGCACCCGGTGTTCGGCAGCGTCATGATCAGCTTGGATGTCGCCGGCCCCGGGTTAGGCGTGTCCCGGAAGTACGACCAATCGCCCTGCGCGTCGTTGTAGTTGGAGGCCGGCTTGTGCCTGAAACCAGTGGCCCGGATGTCGCCGCCGGTCTTATACATGAGGTTCGGGATCCCGGCGAAGTCCCTGCTGCCGCGGTGCACCCTGGTGACCAGCTCGGTGACCGGCTCAAGGGTGTCGTAGCCCTGCACGACGACGTCGACGCTCGGGTACTCGATGAGCTGGTCGGCGTAATACGTCGCCGAGATGCCGCCGAAGATCGTGAGCGCCTCAGGATGCACCTGCTTCAGCAGGGCAGCGAGTTCGATGGCGCCGTGACACTGCGTCATCCAGTGCAGGTCGAACCCGAAGATCGGCGCTTCCAGCCGGCCGAGCAGCCGCCCGATGTCCAGGTCCGGGTACATCAGCATCAGCGAGGCGACGTTGACGATCTTCGTGTCGAAACCGTGGTCCGCCAGCCGCGCCTTGATCGAGAACCAGCCGATCGGATACATCTCGTAGATCGAGGTGACGTTGACGCTGTCGCTGTCGCTCAGGTAGGCGAACAGCATGTCGTCGCGCTCACGGAAGTCGTAGACGCTGGGGGCGTGCAGCAGGAAAAGGTCGGCCTCGAGTCGTGACGTTATCGGCTGATCCATTGTGTAGGAATCCTTTACCTGGTAGGTCGAACGCCCCTGCGACTGGCGACGTCCCCGCATTTGAGCCATTTCTCAGGCTAGTGCTGTCATTCAGCAATGGCCAGAATATGTTTGGCGTGTCAGCCATTCCCATGGTCATATGCTGGTAAACAGGCTGCCCATTCTTAATGACTTAAGCGGAATGCCGGTAATGGTCAATAGCCGGGGGCGGCGCGCGGCGGGGCGCGGCGCGGGCAGGGGGCGGCGGGCGGCAGGGGTGCGGGGCGGGCAGGCGGCGGCGCCGGGCGCCCGGCGCTCCCAGCCATATCGGGCCTGGTCAGACGGTGCAACGCCGGACAGACTGGAAGCAGGTGCGCTGGCTGGCCGGTGGCCGGAAAGGTGTCGGGATATGGGCAGGGAACGTTTGGCGCGGTACAGCCTCGCGGGCGCGGAGAACCGGGCCGCCGTGGAGGCCGGGCTGGCGGGCGGCGACTGGTTCCGCAGCGACGTGCCCCGCAGGCGGATGAAGGAACTCATGCGGCGCTCCGACTACCCGGCGATCCGGGACACCGCGATCTGGATCGGCCTGATCCTGCTGTTCGCCGGTCTCGGCATCGCGCTGTGGGGCACCTGGTGGGCGTGGCCGTGCTTCTTCGTCTACGGCACCCTGTACGGTTCGACGTCGGACTCCCGGTGGCACGAGACCGGGCACGGCACCGCGTTCAAGACGCGCTGGCTCGACGAGGGCCTGTACCAGGTCGCCTCCTTCATGATCATGCGTGACCCGACGGTATGGCGGTGGAGCCACGCGCGGCACCACACCGACACGCTGATCCTCGGCCGGGACCCGGAGATCGCGGCCATGCGCCCGGCGCGGCTGGCGCGGCTGCTGGCGAACTTCGTCGGCCTGGTCGACGTGTACACCGCGTTCCGGCTGATATTCGTGCACGCTTCCGGCCGGCTCACCGCGGACGAGGCCGACTTCGTTCCCGAGCCGGAGCGGCACAAGGTCTACCGGACCGCCCGGATTGACCTGGCCATCTACGCGGCCACGATCGCCGCGGCGATCGCGTTCCGGTCCTGGCTGCCGGTCCTGCTGATCGGCGGGCCGCGGCTGTACGGCGCGTGGCTGCTCAACGTCTACGCGCTCACCCAGCACGCGGGCATGGGCGAGAACGTGCTCGACCACCGGCTCAACACCCGGACAGTCAAGATGTGCGTGGTCAACCGCTTCCTGTACTGGAACATGAACTACCACGTCGAGCACCACATGTTCCCGCTGGTGCCCTACTACCGGCTTCCGGAGCTGCACGAGGAGATCAAGCGCGACTGCGCGCCCGTCTACCCGTCGATATGGGCGGCCTACAAGGAGATCATCCCGGCGATCCTGCGCCAGCTCGGGGACACCGAGTACTACGTGCACCGCGAGCTGCCGCCCGGCGCGGCCCCGTTCAACGTGCCCGCGCCGCTGAATGACGGCCGCGGGCTGCCGCTGACCGCCGTGACCGCGGCCTGACCGCCTGCCGCTGGGAGACAGCCGATGGCTCAGTGGGTTGCCGCCTGCGCGGCCGACGACATCGACCCCGAGGACGTCGTCCCGTTTGACCACGGCGGGCACGCCTACGCGATCTACCGCTCCCCGGACGACGGGTATTACGCCACCGAGGGGCTGTGCACGCACGAGCAGACGCTGCTCTGCGACGGGCTGGTCGACGGCGGCGTCATCGAGTGCCCGATGCACAACGGGCGTTTCGACTACACCAGCGGCAAGGCCCTCGGCGCGCCGGTGCTGGTCGACCTGCACACCTACCCGACCAAGGTGGTTGACGGCACCGTCTACATCGAGGTGGGCTAGAGCCCGGAAGGCGGTGGCCGGCGTTACAGGCAGAGCCGGAAACTGTGGCCGCCGTTGCGGGCAGAGCCGGAAGGCGGTGGCCGCCGTTACAGGCAGAGCCGGTCAGAGGGTGAGGTCGACGATGACCGGCGCGTGGTCGCTGGGTCCTTTGCCCTTGCGCGCCTCGCGGTCCACCCAGGCATCGGACACCGCGGCCGCCAGCGCGGCGTTGGCGTAGACGAGATCGATCCGCATGCCCATGTTCTTGTGGAATGCCCCGGCGCGGTAGTCCCAGTACGTGAACGGGTGCGGGCCCTTGGCGATGGTGGGGACCACGTCGGTCAGCCCGGTCTCCCGAAGTTCCGCGAGGGCTGCCCGCTCCGCAGGGGTGACGTGGGTGGAATCGACGAAGACCGCCGGGTCCCAGACGTCGGCGTCGGTCGGGGCGATGTTGAAGTCGCCCATGAGCGCGAACGGCCTGCCGCCCGCCGCGTCGGCGGCGACCGCGTCCTTCAGCGCGGCCAGCCAGCGCAGCTTGTACGCGTAGTGCGGTGCGCTGGGCGTGCGGCCGTTCGGCACGTACACCGAGCGCACCCGCACCGGCCCGCAGGTGGCCGCGATCGTCCTGGCCTCGAGCGTGCCCTCGTCCGGGAAGCCGGGATCGCCGGGCAGGCCGCGCGCCACGTCCTGCAGCCCCACCCGGGACAGCACGGCCACGCCGTTCCAGCGCCCTTCGCCGTGGTGCGCCACCGCGTACCCCAGCGGCGTGACCGAATCGGCGGGGAACGCGTCGGCGCCGACCTTGGTCTCCTGCAGGCACACCACGTCCGGTGCCGCTTGCTCCAGCCACTCCACCAGCCGGGGGAGCCGGGCCAGCACCGAGTTCACGTTCCAGGTCGCGATCCGCACGCCGCCATCCAACCAGGTCTGCGGCAGCGCGGCGCATTGAGCGCGGAGCCCGCGGGGCAATAGCGTTCAGCCATGGCTAACGACTGGCCCGCGACGTCGTACGAACAGTGGCGCCCGACCTGCGACACGCTGCACGCGCACACCCAGGTGCTCGGCAAGCTTGCCGCCAGGCTCGCCCCGCCCGAACCGGAACTCCAGCACGCGGCCCTGCGGCTGACCGCGCGCGGCTGGGAAACCGCCCCGCTGCCCGCCCCGGACGGCTCCGGCGCCGTGGTCGTGGCGCTCGACCTGCGCGTCCACGAGGCGGTCGTCGAGCACAGCGACGGGCGCACCGAGCAGGTCGCGCTTACCCCGGACCGGCCGGTCGGCGACGTGACCAGGGATGTGCTCGCCGCGGTGCGGGGCATCGCGGGCCCGGTGGACATCGACCCCACCCCGCAGGAAGTGCCGTGGAGCGTGCCGCTCGACGAGGACCGCGAGCACTCGGTTTACGACCCGGCCCAGGTGGCCGACTACTTCGCCGCGGCCACCCAGGCCGCGCTGGTCCTCGCGGACTACCGGGCCCCCTATCGCGGCCGGTCGACGCCGGTCAACGCCTGGTGGGGCTCGTTCGACCTGGCCGTCAGCCTGTTCTCCGGCCTGCCCGCCGATCCTCCGTCGCAGGACTTCATCATGCGCAACGCGATGGACGCCCAGGAGGTGGCCGTCGGCTGGTGGCCCGGTGACGCCCGGCACCCCACGGCGGCGTTCTACGCCTACGCGCACCCGGCACCCCCACGCTTCGCCGGCGCCAGCCTCGCCCCGCCGGCCGCACACTGGGCCGGGGCCCTGGGCGAGTACATCCTGGAGTGGGACGACGTCCGCACGCAGCCAGACCCGCACGCCGTGGCGCTCGAATTCGCCCGCTCAGCGTTCCGGCACGCTTGCGCGGTGTGCGAATGGGATCCAGGGCTGGCCGCGAGCGCGGACGCGAACCCTCCGCCCGTTTCGTGACGCCCGCCGTGGACTACGGTGACTGGCATGCCGATCATTCTGGTCACCGGGGCGGCGGGCCTGGTCGGGAGCATGTTGCGCCCCCGCCTGGCCCGGCCCGGCCGGACGCTGCGGCTGCTGGACACGGTCCCGATCACGGCAGGTCCGGGCGAGGAGGCGGTCACGGCCTCGGTCACCGACCTCGACGCGATGACGGAAGCCTGCCGGAACGCGGCGGCAGTGGTTCATCTGGGCGGCGTATCCACTGAGGCGCCGTGGCGGCAGATCCTCGAGGTGAACATCGACGGCACGTACGCGGTGTTCGAGGCGGCCCGACGGGCGGGGGTTGGGCGGGTCGTGTACGCCTCGTCGAACCACGCCGTCGGCTTCAGCCCGCGGGCAGACTTCCCGGTGCCCGACTACGCGTTCCCGGTACCGGACTCCTATTACGGCGTGTCCAAGGCCGCGGGGGAGTCGCTCGCGTCGCTTTACCACTCCAGGTACGGCATGGACGCGATCTGCATCAGGATCCTGACCTGCGCCGAGCGGCCGCCGACGATCCGCGCGCTGTCCACCTGGCTGTCCCCGGACGACGCCGGGCGGCTGTTCGAGGCGTGCCTGTCGGCGCCGAGCCCCGGCTTCCGGGTCGTGTTCGGCGTGTCGGCGAACACCCGCGGCGGCTGGGTATCGCTGGACGAGGCGCGGGCGCTGGGCTACGAGCCGCGCGACGACGCTGAGGCGTACGCCGCCGAGGTCATCGCCGCCAACGGCGAGCCGGACCCGGCCGACCCGGTGCTCGCCCATCTCGGCGGCGAGTTCACGCTTCCCGGCCGGGACGCCGGGCGGCCGGCCTGAACGGGAGGCTGCGCGGTGCTGGTTGCGGCCTACCTCTACCCGTGGGACGTGGATGACGATCCGGCAGCGGCCGACCGGATCGCCGGGCTCGGGCTGGACGAGGTGGTGCTGGCCGCGGCGTACCACGCCGTGCGGGCGGTCACCCCGTTCCACCCCCGGCACCGGATCGTCACCAGGGATGCCGCGGTTTACTACCGCACCGACCCGGCCCGGTGGCGCGGAGCGGCGCTGCGGCCGGCCGAGGCGGATCCGCGCGGCTCGTTCGAGCGCGCCGCTGCCCGGCTGCGCGCGGCTGGGCTGCGGGTCAGCGCGTGGGCGGTGCTGGCGCACGGCTGCGGGGTGGGCGCCGGGAACCCGTCCTGCCACGTGCGGAATGCCTACGGGGACGGCTACCCCTGGGCGCTGTGCATCGGCTCGCCGGAGGTGCGCGACTACGTTGCGACGCTCGCGGCCGAGGTCGCGGCGCTCGGCGACGCCGGCGCGGTCGAGCTGGAGGCGTGCGGCTGGTACGGCATCGACCACGGCAGCGTGCATGACAAGACCGCCGGGGCCGCGCCCGGCCCAGCTGCCGAATGGCTGCTGTCGGTGTGCTTCTGCCCGGCGTGCGCGGACGCCTACCGGCAGGCCGGTGCCGACCCGGAGAAGCTGCGATCCGCGGTCCGCGCGGCGCTCGACGGGGCGCTCGGCTGGGGCGGCGCCGCGGCCTCCCGGACTCCGGCGGACGCCGGTGAGCTTCCGTCACGGGCGGCGGCGGACGCTGGAGAGCTGCTGCCATCCTGGGCGGCGGACGTGCTGCTGCGGGTCCGCGCCGACGTTGCCGAGCGCGCGGCCCGCCGGGCGATCGCGGCGGTGCGGGCCGCGGCGCCGGGCAAGCAGGTGCTCGTGCACGCGCACCCCGATCCGCGCGCGGCAGGCTCGAACCCTGGCCACGACCCATCCGTGCTGCTCGGTCCCGGCGGCGCCGACGGCATCGTGCTGAGCTGCTCGGACCCGACCACGGCCGGGCAGCTGGTCGCGCGCACGGCCGCTGCCGCGCCGCCGGGGGCCCGGATCGCGGCGTCGCTGCAGGCGGTCAGCGGCCTGGGCGGGCGGCCGGAGACGCTCGGCGAGCAGGCCGAAACCGTTCGCGCGGCCGGCGCCACCGAGCTGCGCCTGTACCACGCCGGCCTGGCCTCGGCGAGCGACCTCGCGGCGATCAGGTCGCTGCGCGGCTAGGGTCGGCGGCAGCTATGCATGTCATCGACGTTATTATCCTGGTCGGCTGGGCTGTCTTCTGGGTGTTCTGGTTCGCGGCGGCCATCGGCGTGAAGGCCGGGAAAAACCGGTGGGGCCAGTTCGCGGGCATCCGGGTACTGGCCATTCTTGTCTTTCTTCTCGTGTTCCATCTGAGAGTTTTCAAGGGGAACGGGTCGACGAGTAACCCGTGGCTGCAGGGCATCGGCACCGCGATCTTCGTGCTCGGGCTGGGGCTGGCCGTCTGGGCCAGGGTCTACATCGGCCGGAACTGGGGCATGCCGATGTCGAGGAAGACCGATCCGGAACTCGTGACGACGGGTCCATACCGGACCATTCGGCACCCCATTTACTCCGGCATCATCCTGGCGGCGATCGGAACCACGATCGCCGTCAGCCTGTACTGGCTCGCGGCCGTCATATTCGTGGGAGTGTATTTCTCTTTCAGTGCCGTCATGGAAGAGCGCTACATGGCGGAACAGTTCCCCAGCACCTATCCCCAGTACAAGCGGTCAACCAAGATGCTGATCCCGCACATCATCTGAGCCTGATCGCGTCACCCTCCTCCTAGGTAGACTGACCTACCTATTAACGGTAGACTGATCTACCTACTACCAGAGAGGTGGCGCGGTGAGCGAACGCGGGACGGCACCGGCCGCACCGGCGGGGCGGCGGGGGCGCGCGCGCCAGCAGCTGCTCGAGGCCGCGGCACGGCGGTTCTACGCCGATGGCCTGGCAGCAACCGGGATCGACACGATCACGGCCGAGGCTGGCGTGGCGAAGATGAGCCTGTACAACAACTTCTCGTCCAAGGCCGACCTGATCCGCGCCTACCTCGAGGCCCGGCACGAAGAGTGGCTGGCGCTGTACCGCCGGCGGCTGGAACTGGCCGTCGGCCCGCGCGAACGCGTCCTGGCTGTCTTCGACGCCTACACCGATCATGCGACGCTGGCCTACGAGCACGGCTTCCGCGGCTGCGGCCTGCTCAACGCGGCGGCCGAACTGCCCGCCGGTGACCCGGGACGGGCGGTGGTGCGCGCGCACAAGGAGGAGGTCGAGGGGCTGCTCGCCGGCCACCTGGAAGACCTGCTGCCCCGGCGCCCCGGCCAGGCCCGCGCGATGGCCGAGCATCTGGCGTTCCTGCTCGAAGGCGCGATGGCACGGGCCGGCCTGGAGGGCGACGACGTCCGGCTGGAGCACGCCCGCCGGATCGCATCCGGCCTGCTCGAGGCGCTATGACGCCGTCGGCCGGCCGCGCGGGCCGGGGAACGGCGTGCGTGCTCGCGGCGTCGGTCTTGTGGGGCACCACCGGCACCGCCGCCACCTTCGCCCCCGCGGTGGGGCCGCTCGCGATCGGTGCCGCCGCGATGGGCCTGGGCGGGCTGCTGCAGGCCCTGACCGCCGCGGCGCCGATGACACGCCAGCGCGCGGCACTGCGGGTCCAGTGGCGCCTGGTCGTGCTGGGTGCGGTAGCGGTGGCCGTCTTTCCGCTGGCGTTCTATACCTCCATGCGCGTGGCCGGGGTGGCGGTCGGGACCGTGGTGTCCATCGGCTCGGCGCCGCTGGCGTCTGCGCTGGCCGAACGCGTCATCGACCGGCACCGCCTGACCGCGCGCTGGATGGCGGGCGCCGCCCTCGGCCTGGCGGGCATCGTGGCACTGTGCCTGGGCCAGATCACCGGGGCGCAGGCCGGCCACGCGGGCCACGCGGCCGCGTGGTCAACGGTGCTCGGCGTGGGCCTCGGACTCGCCGCCGGGACGACGTATGCCATCTACTCATGGGCCGCGCACCGCCTCATAGGGCGCGGGGTGACCGCCCGCGCGGCCATGGGCTCGGTCTTCGGACTGGGCGGGCTGCTGCTCCTGCCCGTGCTGCTGGCCACCGGGGCACCGCTGGCGGCGTCCTGGGCCAACGCAGCTGTCGGGGCTTACCTGGCGCTGGTCCCCATGTTCACCGGCTATTTGCTGTTCGGCTGGGCGCTGGCCAGCGTTTCCGCCAGCACCGCAACGACCCTGTCACTGCTCGAACCCGCGGTCGCCGCCATTCTCGCGGTGACGGTCGTGGGCGAACGCCTGCCCGTTGCCGGCTGGGCCGGCCTCATGCTCATCGCCGGGTGCCTTATCGTCCTCACCGTAGGCGCCCGCGCCGTTTTGCCTTTTCTTTACTTCGCAACGGCCGACCGTTACCGAAGATTGTTCGACGGCCGTCACATTATTACGCGTTTGTCTCGGTACGGTCGCGAAGTCGGTTCGGCCCGGTTGTAACCCTGGACGCCCTATGGCACCGGTCGTAGCGTGACCAGACGGGGCGGGGCGTCTCAACGAGGAGCGCGGCGGAACGCCATTGCCCGCCTTCGTCATGGGAGCAGACAGAAGTTAGGAGCCCTCGGCCATGTGGCCTACCCCAGATCATCAACGCAGATGCATCTCCAGGCTTCGCCGCAAGACACTTGCGGTGGGAGCGAGCGTGGTTGCGCTGGCCTTGGCCATGGCGGGCTGTGCAGGAAGCAGTTCGTCCACGACGGGCACCACTCCGGTCAGCGGCGGCACCGCGACGTGGGCCGAGCTGCCATCGGACATCCCGAACTACATCTTCCCGTTCGAGAGCAGCGAATTCATCAGCGTGAGCAACAGCAGCGACTTCAACCAGATGCTGTACCGGCCGCTGTACTGGTTCGGCACCGGCGCGGCGCCCACGATGAACACCTCGCTGAGCCTGGCCTACGCCCCGACGTTCAGCGGCAACACGGTGACGATCAAGCTCAAGCCGTACAAGTGGTCTAACGGCCAGGCGGTGACGGCGCAGAACGTGATGTTCTGGCTGAACATGCTGCAGGCGGTCGGTGACGTCGACTGGGGTGCCTACACCGGCTTCCCGAACACCGTGGTCAGCAACATCAAGGCGGTCAGCTCCACCGAGCTGACGATGACGATGGACAAGGCTTACAGCCATAACTGGTTCCTGTACAACGAGCTGAGCCAGATCACGCCGATGCCCGAAGCCTGGGACAAGACCGCGTCGGGGCCCAGCCATTGCTCGACGACGGTCAGCGACTGCGCGGCGGTCTACAGCTACCTGAACACGCAGGCCAAGGACCTGGGCTCGTATGCGACGTCGCCGTTGTGGGGTGTCGTGGACGGGCCGTGGAAGCTGAGCGCGTTCAACGCCGACGGGCACCTGACGATGGTGCCGAACAAGCTGTACTCGGGGCCGAACAAGCCGCACCTGTCGCAGTTCCAGGAGGTGCCGTTCACCACCGACGCCGCCGAGTACAGCGTCCTGCGGTCGCCGAGCACCAGCACGAAGATCGACGTCGGCTACATCCCGACCGAGGACCTGCCGTCCAAGCCGCTCGGCGCGTCGGTGGGCCACAACCCGCTGTCCGGCTATTACCTCGCTCCGCAGGTCACCTGGGGAGTCAGTTACTACACGTTGAACGAGCAGTCTACGGTCTCCGATCACGCCGCGATCTTCAAGCAGCTCTACTTCCGGCAGGCGCTGGCGTACCTGATGAACCAGCCTGCGGACCTCGCAGGGCCGCTGAAGGGGTACGGGGTGACCCAGAACGGGCCGGTCGGCAGCTACCCGGCGACCTCGTGGCTGTCGCCGCAGGGCAAGAAGGGCGTAACGTTCCCCTACAGCCCGTCCAAGGCGAAGGCGCTGCTGACCAGTAACGGCTGGAGCGTGGCGTCGAACGGGACGACCACCTGCGCCAAGGCGGGCTCGGCCGCGGGCGACTGCGGCGCCGGGGTTACCAAGGGAACCCCGCTGAGCTTCACGTTCGCATACGCGACCGGGAGCGCGTGGATCGCGCAGGAACTGCTGCAGCTGCAGTCCAGCGCGGCGGGCGTCGGGATCAAGCTGAACCTGAAGCCCGAGCCGTTCGACAACGTGGTCTCGACCGACGCGGGCAACTGCGTGGTCGCCAAGATCCCGTGCAACTGGGACATGGCGGACTGGGGCCTCGGCTGGTCGTTCGCGCCGGACTACTACCCGACCGGGGAAACGCTGTTCCTCTGCGGTGCGATCGCCAACTCCAGCGGCTACTGCAACAAGTCCAACGACGCGATGATCGAGAAGACGCTGACCAGCACCAACCTGTCCTATATGTATTCGTGGCAGGACTACCTGGCCAAGCAGCTGCCGGTGGAATGGCAGGTAAACGCCCCCTACCTCGTGGCCGAGATCGCCAGCAACCTGAAGGGCGTCACACCCGAGTCCTCGACGCTCGGTCTCAACCCAGAGGACTGGTACTACACGAAGTAGCGGGACAGGTGACGCAGGCAATCACCTGACGTAACCTGCGGGTGTGCCGGCCAGTCCGGCACACCCGCAGGACCCGCAGCAGGCATGCCATTGCAGTTTCGCTGAGCGGAGCCCATCACCCGTGAGCCCCACGTCCGGCGCGCCGCTCAGCATCCTCGACCCGTACCTGTACGCCGGAGACCCGCGCCCGGCGTACCAGTGGCTGCGGGACGACGCTCCGGTCTACTGGGACCCGGTCAACCGGATCTGGGGGATCTCCCGGCACGGCGACGTGCTGGCCGTCGAGCGCGACACCGCCCGGTACAGCTCGGCCAGCGGGAGCCGGCCGCTCATCGAGATGACCGCCTCGATGATCAACCGGGACGACCCGCGGCACGTGCAGCAGCGCAAGCTGGTGTCCGGCCGGTTCTCTCCCCGCGCGGTGCGCAGGCACGAGGCGCGGGTCCGGGCCATCGTGGCCGAGCTGATCGCCGCGGCGGCTGAAAAAGGGACCGTGGACGTCGTCCGGGATCTCGCCGCGCCGCTGCCCGCCATGGTCATAGCCGAGCTGCTGGGTTTCGACCGTGCGCACTGGCATAAGTGCATGGAATGGTCGGAGCGGACGATGAGTTCCGCGGGCTTCCGCAACGACGATTCCCGCCAGCCGGCCGGGTCGCCGGAGGCCATCGGCGAATTCGTCGCCGCCTTTTCCGAGCTGATCGAGGCCCGCCGCCGCGACCCGCGCGATGACCTGGTGTCCGTCTGGGCACACGGCGCGATAGCGGGCGAGCCGCTGGACCTCCCGGAGATCATCCAGGAGGGCCTGCTGCTGCTCGACGGCGGGGCGGAGACCACCCGGTCGGTCATCGGGCAGACGGTGTGGAACCTCGCCCGTTTTCCCGATCAGCTCCAGATCATGGTGGCGGACCCGGCGGTCATCGCGTCTACCGGTGTGGAGGAGTTCATCAGGTGCGCGACGCCGATCCTGAACATGCGCCGGACGGTGACCGTGGACCACGAGCTGCACGGCCAGCGGCTGCGTGTGGGCGACGAGATGCTGCTCATGTACGGGGCAGCCAACTCCGACGACCGGGCGTTCAGCGAGCCCGACCGGTTCGACGTGACCCGGCGTCACAACCACCACGTGGCGTTCGGCTTCGGCACCCACTTCTGCCTGGGTGCCAACCTGGCCCGGCTCGAGCTGCGCATCCTGTTCGAGGAACTGCTGCGCGCGCTGCCAGGAATCCGGCTGGTGCCGGGCTCTGAGCCCGAGTTCATGCCGGGCTACTTCACCCGCACGCTGCGCGAGCTCTGGGTAGAGTTCAGCCCGCTTCCAGGCTAGTGACGGTGTGGGCGACCTTGACTGGACCGCCGGGCAGCGGCGATGCGTTGTTCGATGCCGTCGAGGAGGGCGGCCAGGCCTAGCTCGAAGGCCTGGTCGCCGCCGAGCGCGCTGGTGAGCTCGGCGGCGACGGCTGCCATCGCGGGGAGTTCCGTGGCGGCGATCGAGGCGTGGCGGGCCGCGGCTTGCTGGCGCTCCTGGGGGCGGGACTCCGCGACGGCAGCAGCGGCGCTGCCCAAGGTGAGGACCGTCAGTGCCTTGAACGCGGCGACGGCTTCAGGCTTGCTGAGACCTGCAGCACATAGCACGGCTATGGCCCAGTCGGTTACCCGCAGGGCGCGGCTGCTCTGCAGCGGGCGGTCAAAGCGGAGCCGGGCCACCCCGGGATGCCGCAGGCCGGCCTGGAACCATGCTCGAGCCACACTGGTCAGCTGCTCTTTCCACGCCTGCGCCGAAGGCTCCGGGAGTTGGATCTCTCCGGCTGCGGCGTCGATCGCCGCGTCTAGCAGGTCGTCCTTGCTCGGAAAGTAGTTGTAGAGAGCGGTCGTCGCCATGCCGGCCTCCTGGGCCAGCCGGCGCACCGTAAGGGCGGCGCTGCCATGCGCGTCCATGATGGCCAGGGCCAGCCCGGCCAGTTCTTCGTGAGTGAACCGGGGACTCGGTCCCGGCCTCCTTCGTTCCGAAGCAACCACCCCTACCCTGAGCGCTTCTAATTATGTACAGTGTTCGTAGTTGAATTATGTACGGCGTTCGTAGATATCTGGCGCTGGAGGCTCGTCGTGACCATGCCAGCAGACTCCGTCATCGTCAATCACAGTGACATGCCCGTGCTCGGCAGCCCGCACGTCGCCACCATTGGCCTGCTCGCGGACGCCACCGAGACCGGCGGCGCGCTCAGCGTCGTCCGGGTCACCCTCGCCGACGGTGTAGCCGGCGCGCAGCCACACCGCCACAGCCTCGGCACCGAGCTCTTCTACCTGCTCAGCGGCCGTGCGCAGGTACTGGTGGGAGATCGGCTTGTGCAGGCAGGGGAAGGCGACCTGCTCGTCGTCCCGCCCGCCGTGCCGCACGCGTTCGCCGCTCTGCCCGGGCATCCCGCCGACCTGCTGATCGTCATCGCTCCCGGGACGGACCGGTTCGAGTACTTCAGGATGCTGGAACGCGTCGCGCTCGGCACGCTGCCGGGCGGCAGCCTGCTTCGCGAGCAGGAGCGCTTCGACACCTGGTTCCTTAGCAGCCCAGCCTGGGAGCAGCGATGAGCCAGCAGGGTCCGCTCCCTTCCGAGGGCACCCGTGGCAGGCAGGTGCGCGACCGTGACCGTGCCTTCATGCGGTGGATGACCAGGGCACAGCTCAGGGTCATGCGCGCGACCGGTGGCCGCCTGCTCGCCCGGATGGGCGGCCATCCGGTGCTCGCCTTGACCACGACGGGCTCGCGCAGCGGGCGGGAATTCAGCACCCCGGTGATCGGCATCGCCGACGGCGATGACTGGCTGATCGTCGCCAGCCATGGCGGCGCGGTCAGCAATCCGAGATGGCTCCGCAACATCGCCGACAACCCAGAGGTAAAGGTCAAAGTGGGTACCGCAGAGCCGGTGACGATGCGTGGCCGCATTTTGCGACCCGGGGAACGGGCGGAATGGTGGCCCAGGCTGACCGGCGCGTATCGGGCGTACGCCACGATGCAGAGCCGTACCGACCGCGAGCTGGCCGTGGTGCGCCTCACCCCGAATGCTTGAGGCCAGGCGGCGCATGGCCGCCGGGCCGTTTACTGCCCGCAACGCGCTCCGCTGAAGGTGGCGATACTGGGTTCGTGGATATCGCTGACCTGGCCCCCCTCGCGGAGGCTATGCCGGGTGTCCGCCGTACCGCTCGGGAAGGGCTGGCTGAGTGGCGGTACCACGGCAGGCTGGTGGCGCGGCAGCTAGACGACATCCACGTGGTGATACGCGCTGATTTCGACTACCGCGACTCGGTACTGCGGCAGTTCCCCGAGACGTTCAGCGTCCCGGCCCGGTATGCCAAGCACATGATGGTCGTCGCCGATCTGGCCAACGGCGACGCCGGTGCCATCGAGGATGCGGTTGAGGCAGCCTGGCTGCTTCAGCGCAGTGCTGGCTGACGCATCCCAAAAGTCCTCAGCCGGGCACCCGGCACAGAACCTCGCCGTGCGGGATGAGGAACCACCCGTCGTCGCTGGCCGCCCAGCGCAGCCAGGCATCGGCCAGCCGCTCGAGGTCCTGCCGGGTGGCCAGGCCGTGCTCGACCGCCCGGTCCCCGAACGGCGACTCGGTCAGCCGCTCGGCCCACAGGCTGCCCCACCACGACCGGTCCGCCGGGGTCGCGTAGCACCACGCGCTCGCCGACGGCTCGACGTCGGCGAACCCGGCGGCCTGGGCCCAGGACAGCATGCGCCGGCCGGCGTCCGGCTCGCCACCGACCGCGCGGGCGGCCTGCTGGTACAGAATCCGCCACTCGGACAGCCCCGGGTCGTCGGGGAACCAGAGCATCCCGCCGTAGTCGCTGTCCCGCGCCGCGACCAGGCCGCCCGGGCGGCACACCCGGCGCATCTCGGCAAGCGCCGCAACCGGGTCGCCCAGGTGCTGCAGCACCTGGTGGGCGTGCACGACGTCGAACGCGGCGTCGTTGAAGGCCAGGTGATACACGTCACCGGTGTCGAACCGAACGTTGGATCGGCCCTGGCGGCTTGCCTCCTGCCGGGCGTCTTCCAGCACGTCACCGGCCGCGTCGATGCCGACCACCTCGCCGTGGGGAACCCTGGCGGCCAGGTCGACGGTGATGGTCCCGGGGCCGCAACCCACGTCGAGCACCCGGTCAGCGTCCTGCAGCCGCGGCAGCAGATAGCCCGCGGAGTTCTCCGCGGTCCGCCAGCGGTGCGACCGCAGGACGCTGTCGTGGTGCCCATGCAGGTAGGTCTCTCCGGTTCCTGGCATGGGCCCATCATGCCGGGTCAGCCGTGGTACAGATCCAGCGCGTTGGTCCCGTCATTCACCAGCAGCAGGCCGCTGGCGGTCGTGGCGAGTCCGAACAGGTCCCCGGCGCCGTTCTTCACCACGGTCTTCGTGGCGACCTGCTTGCCCGCCGGGCTGACCTCAACGGCGTTGCCGTTGTTCCCGTTGACGACGACGAGGTCGCCGTTCGGCGCCAGGGTCATGCCCAGCGGAGCGTTCAGCGCACCGCCCGTGGCGATGGTGCTGGCCCGTGCCGCGACCGCGGTGGTCCGGGTCAGCGCCGCCGGAATGGCCGAGATCGCGCTGGTCTGCGTCTCGGCCACGTAGAGCGTGCCGTTCCGCCCCAGGGCGAGCCCGGTTGGTGCGAGGACGAGCGCCGCCTTGTTAGCGATCCACGGGTAGTCCTTCCCGATGACCGTCGAACTGGTGAGCGCCGGGGGAGCGGTGGCGCTGAGCGCCAGGTCGAGCCGCACCACCGTGCACTCGCCCGCGACCGGGACTCCCTTGTGGACGCTGGTGTTGCCGCCGAGGGCGTTGGAGACGAACACCTTGGCCGATGTGGCGGTCGACGTCACCGCGAGGTCCCACGGGCCGGCGATGTGGGAGTTCGTGATCGTCGTGACCGGCACGCCCTGGTTGTTCAGCGCGATCAGGCAACCGGCGGGATTGAGGCCGGGCAGGGCGCCGCTCGCGGTGGTCGGCAGGCTGCCGACCAGCACCCAGCCGCCGGGCAGGATGCCCAGCGCGGTGGTCAGCCCGATGCCCCCCGGACAGGCCATGCCCGCCGGGAGCTTGGAGATCTGAGCGAACAGACGGGTCGAGCCGGACGGGGAAACCTGGACAATGGTCGTGCCGGTGCCCTGGACATTGGCCTTGTCGTTGTAGTTGCTCACCAGGGTGTCACCGGCGACGAGGCGCCCGGCGGACGCGGGCACCACGGCCACCCCGTACGGGTTCACGTCGCCGTTGGCCGGGACCGTGGAGGCGATCTGCGAGACCGAATGCAGCTGGCTCAGGAACGGCGGGGCCGCGTCGTGTGCCGCGGCAACGTGCGGGTTCGAGCTGCTGGATCCGCACGCGGCGAGGACAAGCCCGAGCGACGCGACGAGCGCGGCGGCCGGGATGGCGGGTATGGCGGGTACGCGAAGTCTCACGGTGCTGCCCTTTCGTAAGATCAACGACCGTTATGGCCGGCTGGACAGGTACGTCGATCCGCGGCACGAAACGGGCTACGAGCAGCACAAACGGCTATCCCGGCAAGCCAGCGAGGCGTTGTCGCGCACGGTTATTGGTTGAACACGTACCGTAGGCAGACTCGGTTCACCCAGGGCCGGTCACGGTTCCCGCGCGGCCGCCTGGGCCAGCACGGCGACGTGCAGCGAGGTGCGCGACTGCGCGGAGTCCAGGCTGACGCCGAGCACCTCCTCGATCCGGTGCAGCCGCTCGTACAGGGTCGGCCGCGCCAGGTGCGCGCGCTTGGCCGCCTCCGCCTTGTTGCCCCCGGCCTCCAGGTAGGCGGTGAGCGTGGCGAGCATCCGGCCGCCCGCCGCGTCGTCGCGGCGCAGCAGCGGGCCGAGCTCCCGCTCGGCAAAGGCCTGCACCCGCGGGTCGTCGCGAAGCAGGTGCAGCAGGCCGCGCAGCCGCAGGTCCGGCAGCCGGTAGAAGGCGAGGCCGCCGCCATTGCGCGCGGCCACCTCCGCCACCTGCTCGGCCTCGAGGAACGAGCGCTGCACCTCGGGGACCGAGTCCACCACCGAGCCGGCCCCGATCACGTCGTCGTCGCCGAGCCGCCGCCGCAGCCGGTCGGCCAGGCGGCCGAGCACCGCGTCCGGATCCGCGCGCGGCGGCAGCGCCAGCAACGCACCGACCCGGGTGTCGTCGAGCGAGCCGACCAGGGCGGGCACCCGCCCGGCCCGGCACGCCGCGGCCGTCGCGTCCGCGACCTGCAGGGCCCGCGCCTGAGCCTCGAGCCCGGCCCCGGCACCAGAGCGGTCCGTTGCACCAGACCGGCCCGTTGCACCAGACCGGCCGGTCGCACCAGACCCGCCCGCCGAGCCAGACCCGCCCGCTCCCGAGCTGACCAGCCGGACCACCACCGGCAGCAGCCGCCTCCCGGCCACCGGCACGCCGAGCGCCCGGGCCCGCGCCTCGGCGTCGGCGGGGTCGGCGTAGCCATGGCCGAGGAACGCGCCGAGGATCGTCCGGTGCGCCTGCCGTTCCAGGCTCTCCCGCTGGTGGTCGAGCAGCCGCCCGAGCGCCAGGGTCGTGGCCGCGCGCTCGACCAGCGCCACGTCACGCGGCTCGGGCGCGCTGCCGCGCGCCATGATCAGCCGTCCCCAGTCCTCGCCGCGCGCGCCCACGATGGTCACCAGCCAGCCGGACGCCGGGTCGTAGCCGGTCCGCCCCGGCGGCGCGACCGCGCGGGACCGCGCCGCGAACCCGGCGAGCAGCCGGGCGGTGTCCTGCCCGGTGGCCTCGCACGCGACCACCTGGTGCGCCAGGTTCTCCAGGATCACCGGCCGCCCGGACAGCACCCCGGCCTGCCGCACCACCTCGCCCGCTGGCGCACCGGACACCGCGAGGTCGGTGAACACCTGGTGCAGCCGCTCCGAGGCGCGCAGCTCCTCGAGCTGGGCGTCGATGATGAGCGCGTGCACCGCTTCGGTGACCTCGATGAACTGCGTCTCCCGCTCGAGCACGATCAGCGGCAGCCGGTGCCGCGACGCGGCCGACACCAGCGCGGCCGGGAGGCTGCGGGCGTACCTGGAGCCGAGCTCGACGGCCAGCGCGCTGACTCCGACCGACGCGAGGTCGGCGACGTAGCGGGTCAGCCCGGACGGGTCGTCCGGCAGCGCGATGCCGGTGGCCAGCACCAGCTCACCGCCGCGCAGCAGGTGCGCGGCCTCGGCCAGCTCGATCACGTGCACCCAGCGCACCGGTGCGTCGAGGCCGTCGGCGGCGGCCACCAGCCGGGGCGCGCCGCGGCGCAGCGGATCGAGGGCGAGTACCTCGGCCACGGTCGGCAGCATGGGCGAACACCTCCCGGCACGGACACCGCGCTGACATCAAGTAAGCCCTGACCCCCTCCATGCTTACATAGTGTCACTGGCGCCCGGACCCGGTCCGGCCGCAGACTGGAGTACTGGAGTCGACCAGGACGAGGGGAATCGCGTAATGAAGCATGTGTCGCACTGGATCGGCGGCAAGCCGTGGGCGGGCGAGGCAGCCAGCCGCGGTGACATTTACAACCCGGCAACTGGGCAGGTCAGTGGCACCGTGGACTTTGCCACGGCGGCCGAGGTCGACGCCGCGGTGCAGGCGGCGGCCGGCGCCTGGCCCGGCTGGGCGGAGACGTCGCTGACCAAGCGGGCCGACGTGCTGTTCGCGTTCCGCGAGCTGATCAAGCAGCACCGCGGCGAGCTGGCGGCGCTGATCAGCTCCGAGCACGGCAAGGTCGCCTCGGACGCGGCGGGCGAGGTGGCCCGGGGGCTCGAGGTGGTCGAGTTCGCCTGCGGCATCCCGCATTTGCTCAAGGGCGGGTTCTCGGAGAACGTCTCGACCGGCGTTGACGCTTACTCGATCCGCCAGCCGCTCGGCGTAGTGGCCGGCATAACACCGTTCAACTTCCCCGCCATGGTGCCCATGTGGATGTTCCCGATCGCGCTGGCCTGTGGCAACGCGTTCGTGCTGAAGCCATCGGAGAAGGACCCGTCCGCGTCGATCATGATGGCCGAGCTGCTCGCCGAGGCCGGGCTGCCGGACGGGGTGTTCACCGTGGTGCAGGGCGCCAAGGAAGCGGTCGACGGCCTGCTGACCCATCCCGGCGTCAAGGCGGTCAGCTTCGTGGGATCGACCCCGATCGCCCGCTACATCTACGAGACCGCGGCCGCGAACGGCAAGCGGGTCCAGGCGCTCGGCGGGGCCAAGAATCACATGGTGGTGCTGCCGGACGCGGACCTCGACCTCGCCGCCGACGCCGCGGTGTCGGCGGGCTTCGGCTCGGCCGGTGAGCGGTGCATGGCGATCTCGGTGGTGGTCGCGGTCGACCCGATCGGCGACGAGCTCGTCGAGAAGATCGCCAGCCGGATCCCGGCGCTGCGGGTCGGCCCCGGCGACGACGAGCAGTCCGAGATGGGCCCGCTGGTCACCGGGCCGCACCGGGACAAGGTCGCGTCCTACCTCGACTCCAGCGTGGCCGAGGGCGCGGTGCTCGCGGTGGACGGCCGCACGCACCCGGTCACCGGCGGCGGCGCCGACGGGTTCTGGCTGGGCCCCTCGGTGCTCGACCACGTCAAGCCCGCGATGGGCTGCTACCGGGACGAGATCTTCGGGCCGGTGCTCTCGGTGGTCCGCGCCCCGGGCTACGACGAGGCGATGGCGGTCATCAACGGCAACCCGTACGGCAACGGCACCGCGATCTTCACCAACGACGGCGGCGCGGCCCGGCGGTTCACCCACGAGGTCGAGGTCGGGATGGTGGGCATCAACGTGCCGATCCCGGTGCCGATGGCGTTCTACTCGTTCGGCGGGTGGAAGTCCTCGCTGTTCGGCGACACGCATGTGCACGGCACCGAGGGCGTGCACTTCTACACGAGGGGGAAGGCGGTCACGTCCCGCTGGCTGGACCCCAGCCACGGCGGCGTCAGCCTCGGCTTCCCCGTCAACCGGTAAGAGCCTGGAACGCGTAGCACCCCAGCCGGCCGGGTCCGCCGATGGTCATCGGGCGGCGGCGCTGAACACCTGGTAGTAGGCATCGGCCTGCCCGGCCGGGTTGGGATGGTAGGAGGCGCCGATGTCGAGCCAGTCGACCGAATTCATCCAGCTTTCGGAGTCGCAGATCTGATGACCACCGAACGCGGACCTGACGTCCGCGAAGGCGTCGCTATACCGGTCGGCGGCGGCCTGCAGCTGCGCGTCGAGCTGAGCCGCAGCTTGGTCGAGGTCGTTCCGGTCAGTGGTGGACAGGCCGATGCAGGACGCGGACCTGGACAGGTCGTAGGGCTCCGGGTAGCCCATGACCACGACCCTGGCTTCCGGGGCCGCGGCCGAGACCGCCGCCAGCAACTCGTTGAGCCGGCCGGGCAGCACGGCGCGGATCTCGGCTTCGGCGGCGGCGACCCTGTGCACGCAGAAGCTGGTAGGCAGGATCACGCAGGCCGACATCACCGGGGCGAAGCCGACGTCGTTACCGCCGATCGTGATCGAGACCAGCGTCGTGGCCTTGTTCAGCGCGGAGAGCTGGCTGCGGAGCACCGAGCCGATCGTCGCTCCCGAACAGGCCTCGGATACGTAGGAGGCCGGGTGGCTGGCGGCCGCCCACAGCGCGGGGTAGGAGCCGGGGCTGCGCTCGCAGGATCCGGCGGAGCGGTAGTAGTCGCCGGACCCCACCCCGGAGGAGTACGAGTCGCCCAGCGCCACATAGCGGACGGCGGGCAGCGCGGACCGCGGGATCACTGCCGCATCGGCGGCCGCCGTGAGCGCGGGCAGGGCGGCCGCTGCCGTGCCAAGGGCGAGGGCCGAGGCGATGAGGGTTATGCGGCGGCTGGTGGCCAGAAGCGGCACGCGTGCTCCTTTGCGCTACCGGAAACAGACTTTGTGTGTTCAGTAACATCGGTCGGCCGGGCGGTCAAGACGCGACCCGGCCACACTGGCGGGAGGCAGTCATGACAGAAGCAGGTTACGGTCCGGAGCGCGGTGCGGAGGTCCTGGCGATGGACCGCGCGCACGTATTCCACTCGTGGTCGGCGCAGCGGGCGCTGGCGCCGCTGGCGATCGCGCGGGCCGAGGGCTCGTGTTTCTGGGACTACGACGGCAAGCGCTACCTGGACTTCTCCAGCCAGCTCGTGAACCTCAACATCGGGCACCAGCATCCGCGGGTGACCGCCGCGATCGCGGAGCAGGCGGCGAAGCTGACCACGATCGCGCCGCAGCACGCAAACGAAGCCAGGGGGGAGGCGGCGACCAGGATCGCCGCGCTCGCGCCGGACGGCATGGAGAAGGTGTTCTTCACCAACGGCGGCGCCGACGCGAACGAGAACGCGATCCGGATGGCCAGGCTGCACACCGGCCGCAACAAGGTGCTGAGCTTCTACCGCTCCTACCACGGCAATACCGGCGCGGCGATCACGTCTACCGGGGACCCGCGGCGCTGGCCGAACGAGTTCGCCACCGGGCACGTGCACTTCTTCGGGCCGTACCTGTACCGCTCCTCGTTCTGGGCCACCACCGAGCAGGAGGAGACGCAGCGCGCCCTCGAGCACCTGGAGCAGGTGATCATCTTCGAGGGCGCGGCGACGATCGCGGCGATCCTGATCGAGACCATCGTGGGCACGGCCGGGATTCTGGTCCCGCCGCCCGGTTACCTGGCCGGAGTGCGGGCGCTGTGCGACAAGTACGGCATCGTGTACATCGCGGACGAGGTCATGTGCGGCTTTGGCCGAGCCGGCACCTGGTTCGCGTTCGAGCCCCACGGTGTGGTCCCGGACCTGATCACGTTCGCGAAGGGTTCCAACTCCGGGTACGTGCCGGTCGGCGGTGTGATCATCTCCGACGAGATCGCCGCGACCTTCGACGACCGGGTGTTCCCCGGCGGCCTCACGTACTCGGGCCACCCGCTGGCCTGCGCGTCGATCGTCGCCTCGATCGACGCGATGAAGGACGAGGGCATTGTCGAGAACGCCGCCAGGGTCGGCGCCGAGGTGCTCGGCCCGGGTCTGCGCGAGCTGGCCACGCGGCACCCGGTGATCGGCGAGGTCCGCGGGCTCGGCGTGTTCTGGGCCCTCGACCTGGTGTCCAACCGGGACACCCGGGCCATGCTGGCACCGTACGGCGGCGCGTCCGAGGCGACGGGCGAGCTGATGGCCGCCTGCAAGTCCGGCGGGCTGGTGCCGTTCATCAACTACAACCGGCTGCACGTGGTGCCGCCGTGCACAGTGTCGGACGCCGAGGCCAAGGAAGGCCTGGGCATCCTGGACGAGGCGCTCGCCGTGGCAGACCGCTACTACGAGGGATAGGTGCGCCGCCGCGGGGAATAGCACAAGTGTGATTACTGCCGACGACCCGGGGTGGGGGAGCGGCGGGCGCCGGCACGTGGCAGTGCCCGGTTCCCTGGTTGAGTTGCGCGGCATGCTCGAGGGCGTCGTGTGCATGCCAGCCCGGCTGTTCTGGCAGGGTCCCAACCTGCGCAGCGTTCGGTGGGACTTGTCGGACCGGCGTCGGCGGCGGGACTTCTACGAGATCGTGCTCGTGAAGGGGACGCTGGACGACATCTGCGGGTTCGTCAACGGGCCCGAACTGGCGCGGCTGTGGGACGAGATGCTGCTGCCGCCATGGGTTCGCGAAGCCTGGCTTCCCCTGCTCGAGCCAGGCGACGTCGCGGCCTGAGCCGCGCACGCACACCGGTCTGCGAGGCGGAGGCTGGTGTGCCTGACCGGGCCGGGTCTACGATCTTAAGCACTATGCCGCTCTTTATGTACCAGGCCTCATACACCGCCAAGTCAATGGCGGAGCAGCTCAAGGAGCCGCAGGACCCGGTGGAAACGATCCGGCCTGCCCTGGAGGAACTGGGAGCCACGATCGTGGTGGCTGGCTTTCCGTTTGGCGACTATGACGTGATGGTCGTGTATGAGGCACCTGACGATATGACCGCTGCCAGCGTCGCGATGGCAGTTGCCGCAGCGGGCGAGGTCAGGTCGGGCAAGACCACGCGGCTGCTGAGCGGGCAGGAATGGCTCGAGTCTTTGCGCAAACGCAGGATCGTCACCAGCCGGAAAGCGCGCCAGCCGCACGACAGCCGGCCCGGATAGCCGGAAACCGGCAAGCCTCTAGCAGCTCCTGCCCCTGGCCTGGGCTTATGCGCCGGACGCCGCATCAACCGCGTCGAGATCGCGGACCGCGTAGCGGTGGTGCTCCCACTCCTCCTGCAGGATCACGTGCAGGCACGACAAGACGGTCACGGGGTATTCGGGTGCCCACGCGTGCTTGCGGGCAGCGGCCAGGTCGTCTGACGTGACGGTGGCGAGGAAGTCGCGCACCATGGCGACGTGGCCCGCCCGGACGTCGAGCACGTCGGCGTACGACGGTGTCACCGTCGCGAAGACCGACATGTCGTTGCCGTCGGTCTCGTACTCGGCGTTGGGCTGCCCGATGGGGTGAAACGGCTGCTCGAAGCCCAGGATCGCCCGGCCCAGCCATGCGTCGGTGGCCATGACCAGGTGCCGCAGCGTCTGCGCGAACGACCACTCGCCGTCTACCGAAACATCGGCCGTGCCAGCCGGCATCGCCGCGACGCGCTCGAGGGTGGCCGCCCACGTCCGCTCGAGCGCGGCCCAGGCCTCGCGCAGGCCATCCGGGTCTGTGGCGCGCCGGCTGGCGCGGCCGGGAAAGCGGCGGTTGAGCTCCGCCTCGACCAGCGGGATCACGTCCACGCCGTTGACGCGCAAGGAGGTCTCACTCCTGAACAGAAATGGTGCGTCGATGTCCGCCCCCTGCACGTCGACCGCGCGCATCACGACGCCGGAGAGGTCAGCCCTGCAGAACCGGGCACCGTGCAGGTTCGCGTCGATGAACTCCGCTCCCTGCAGG